>Ga0209427_10002396_pt1 | contig 22076 bp, 21 predicted proteins | sample DeeMarSWOR136_30_FD_187465 | JGI IMG/M metagenome (GOLD analysis project Ga0209427, IMG submission 187465) | Marine sediment microbial communities from White Oak River estuary, North Carolina - WOR-1-36_30 (SPAdes) (version 2) | ecosystem: Environmental > Aquatic > Marine > Intertidal zone >...
TGGAGCGGTCCAAATCAAGTGGAATGAGACCATCCCCCTCTTCCAAAAAAAGATGGTGGAACATGCCTACGGAGCAGTCCATAAGAAGAAAGGAAAGGCTCTCTACCTCAACTTTCTCACTCAGATTTCTCCCGCCTGCGACTGTTATGGATATTCCGATACTCCCATTGTGAATGATATTGGAATCCTTGCTTCTGAAGATCCTGTGGCCATCGATCAAGCCTCTGTGGATCTGGTGAACCAGGAGTCAGGAAACCGCGCCTCCAAACTTCCAAAGAATTGGGAAAATGGAGAGGATAAATTCCGGGCCCTCTATCCGGAGGTGGACTGGAGCATTCAACTCTCTTACGCCGAAGAGATTGGACTGGGCACCAGGAACTATGAGTTGATCAAAACATAAAGCCGTTGACCCCAACGGAGTTACGGTGATATCTCTAACCCCCTCCTGATGGAAGACCATCATGACGCAACCTAAATACCGACTGCTGCTAAAATTGCGATCGCAGTTTTAGCAGCACTTTTTCCAGAGGAGACTTATGCAAAAAAGATCGAGTACGAGAAGAGAAAAAGGCCATATCCTCCTTTCTAATTCCAAACGTCATCTAAAAGGTCAATTGGCAAAGGATATTTTGATCAGGATTGCTGCGGGTGAGGTAATTCCTGCGACTTTTCTTATGCCCGTCCTGCCGAAAGCCTTGAAACCCGTCCTTCGGATTTTTTCAAAAAAGTATAACGCAAAAAGAAGCGCAAATTTCATCAAATCCTTATCCTATCTCAAAAGAAGGCACCTCGTCTCCATCGCTGAAAAAGAGGGAGAGCAGATTCTCACTCTTTCAGAGGACGGGAAGAAACGGATGTTACATTTCAACCTGGGCCAAACGTTGATTAAAAGGCCTAGAAAGTGGGATGGCTGTTGGCGCATCGTCATCTTTGATATTCCCGAACGAAAGAAGCAAGGCAGGGAAGCTCTCCGAAGCAAACTGAAGCAACTGGGATTCCACCAATTGCAGAAAAGCTGTTTCATCCACCCTTTCGACTGCAAATCGGAAATTGAATTTGTCTCTGAGCTCTTCGAGGTTTCGCCTTTTGTCAATCTTATCGTAGCAAAGGAGATTGACGGGGCCGCACAACTCCGAGAACTTTTCGATCTTCCTTAGAAGCGCAGAATCCAAGATTTCTATCGCTGTTAAGTTGCTCCTATAATTGCGATCGCATTATTGGCGGGAATTTATCTGATGGGGCGATGGTGTCTGCTATTTCGATGGAAAATTTCTTGTTTGAATTTCCGGCTGGTCAAGGACTGGCTAGTATTTCACTTCTTTCAAAAACAATCCGTGGGCAGGTGCAGTTGGCCCCGCTTTCTTTCTATCCCTGGAATTCAGAATCTTTTGAAACTCCTCCGAAGTCATCTTTCCCTTTCCGACCTCGACTAATGTTCCCACGATGGCCCTCACCATCTGTTTCAAAAAACCATTGGCCTCGATCTCAAAACGAAGCAACCCGCTGGGACCCCGTTTCCACTCGGCCCTGGTCACTTTTCTAACGGTGGTCCGCTTGGGTGAACCCACAGATTGAAAAGATGAAAAATCACGTTCTCCCACAAGAGTCCGGCTGGCTTTTTTCATCTCCTTGAGATTCAACCTCTGCGGAATATGCCATACATAATCTCGATGAAAGACAGATTGGATAGGTCGATTGAGAATCCGATACTCATAGGTCTTACTTTTTGCTTGCTTTCGTGCATGAAAGTCTTCATCCATCTCCTCCACGCCTTGGATCACAATATCAGATGGAAGAAGACTATTGAGCGCCCTCTGCATGGTTTGGACGTCCAGTTGACTCTTCGTTCCAAAATGGGCCACCTGCCCCATAGCATGAACCCCAGCGTCCGTTCTCCCAGATCCTACGAGATGAACCTTTTCCCCTGTAAGAGAGAGAATTTTATCTTCGAGGATTCCCTGGAGGGTTGATCCTTGGGGCTGAATTTGCCAACCCAAATACTGAGTCCCATCGTATTCAATGGTGAGTTTAATGGTACGCATCTAGGATACCAAAAATCCGAAATCCGAATGTCGGGCGAAGCGTCCGTTTCGGACCAATCCGAAACAATATCAAAATTCTAATGATCAAATTTCAAAAATTCATTCACTTTCTCGTTTAGAATTTTGGTAATTTGAATTTGTTTCGAATTTCGGATTTCGTGCTTCGGATTTCTCGACCCGCGCCAAATGAAAGGCTAGATCATCGCCTTCTTGTTATCAACCTCGATGCCCAACCCTGCTTGATGGTGATGGCCCCTTCTGGACAGACCTCCTGACAGCAGAAACATCGAATGCACTTCCCGTAATTGAAAAACAACCTATTTTCTTTCCTCTCTAATGCCTTGCGAGGACAGATCTCTACACACTGATCACATAATTTGCACTTCTCAGCTTCGAAAACCGGTTTTGTGCTCAGGGCATTCTTGAGAGCCCTTCTGACGAACCCTGGAAGGCTCCAATGTGCCTCAGAAGAGGGTGGAAATTGAAAATGAGAAATTCTCACATCTTCCACTCTCTCCCCGAACACTTCAATCCCATCCCTTCCCAGGCCCTGTTCAAAGGCCACGCGATTCGTCGGCACAGACTTCCTCGAAATCCCCAGCAAATCACAAACGATCTGGTCAATACATAGGGCATCCGGACTCGCCAAGATGAATCCCAGGGGTACCGGACGGCCACTGTTTGGGCCATTTCCTTCCATCCCCACGATCCCATCCAGAACCGTTAGGGAAGGGTTCACCACCTGATAGAGGTCAATCAACATCCGGGCAAAGAGATTTCGATCCTCCCCTGCTCTGAGATGCCACAGGGCTTTTCGTGGACCCGGGACGCATCCGAAAAGATTCTTTACTCCAAGGGTGAGAAGTGTCATCCCATGGGTCTTCCATTTAGGAAGGTTAATGATCACATCGACTTCTAAAACAGCCTGATCAACCTCTAACCGTTTAAAGTGTTTTCCCAGTATCTTCGAAGGAAGGGCCGGCCTATCAAACTCTATGAGGGGACAATTCATCTCATCCGCCACTCTCTTGATGCCGGCCTTTTCAGCCGTTCTCACCAAACCTCCAATGGAAGGGCTGTCTCCTATGAATGGGATGCCCCCTCCTTCTCGTACCAACTGGATCATCCCTTTGAGGATGGAGGGATGGGTTGTGACCGCCTTTTCCGGAGCCTTTCCGATGAGGAGATTGGGTTTAAGAAGAACACGATTCCCCTTTTGAACAAAATGTTCGATGCCTCCAAGGAAACCAACGGCTTTTCGAAGCCCTTTCAGGACCTCCTCGTCCTCATACCTTTGGCATCTGACAATCGAGACAGCAGATGTCATTAACCCAATCTCTCTTTCCCTGTTATCTCTTCGACAACGATCTCGATGATCGCTGTTTTTTTGACGATCTCCCCTGGGATCTTTCCGTAGCCTGTTTCAGGCTGGTATTTCTCCATCAACTTTTCGAGAATCTCAAGCTTCTTGGACCCTTGTTTCAGCAAACCCGCTTTCCCCTTAATAATAATGCTGCGGAAGTAATAATTCGCCGAACAGGCATTCCCTCTGGCTGTCACAAAAGCAATGGGCTCGTCCACCTCAAAGCAGACGGGGTTTCCCCGACGGATGTCTTTGGTCTTCTCTCCCTCCGAGGAGGAATGGATGTAGATCTTTCCATACCAGTAAAGAAAATTGACAGGTTTGATGACAGGTACACCCTTCTTGTTGACCGTCGCGATCCTTCCAACCGGCGACTTATCTAACAAAGCTGCCATCGTCTCTCTATCTTTCAATTCCCGCTCTGGGTGGCGCATCGCTTTCCTCCAAATCGCCATGTACCACGTAGGATGCATGGCTTAGCACAGGCTACTCCCCTCACCCTTCCCTTCTCCCCGAAGGGGAGAGGGATGGGGGATTCGAATGACTCCCTCCTTAAATACAGGCACAACGTTCGTCATATCCACTTGGGCGCAATGGGGAAGATCTTCTTCGAATCCTCGATCGACCAAGTCCTTTCCATGGTGTGAGAGGTAGAAAGACTCGATCAGACTGGTTTCAAATCTTTGATAGAGAATGTGAGCAGAAAGGGAGGCATCCGTTAAGCGAAATGACTGATTGCTCTTCTTCATGATTCGATCGATCAACATCCCTCCACACACCGTATCTTCCAGTGAAAAATCCCCTTCGTCTCCCGAGGGATAGATCAGAAGGTCTTGATCCATTCCAAAACATCTCCCTGCCACTGCACTGATATTGAAGAAACTTCCGACCAGAACTTCCTTGCCGGAAGAGACAGCATGGAAAGCCCTTGTCCCGTTGGTTGTCGTTAAAATCAATCGTTTTCCTTTTACTGTCTCAGCCTGATACTCCCTCGGTGAGTTCCCCAGGTCGAATCCTTCGATCTTTCTGGAATCCCTCTCCCCTCCAAGGAGCGTGGTGCTTGGGGGAAGGGTTTTCGCCAATTGAAAGGCTTCCTCTACCGTCTTTACGGGAATGATCTCTTTGGCTCCCTGCGACATTGCCTGGACGATCACAGAGGTTGCTCTCAGAATATCGATGACAACGATCACTCGATTAGATAGAAGGCTAGGAGCCGAACGAAAAGGAAGCAATTGAATATGGATATACATAGGAGGAAATTATCACACCCATTGCTCGAAATTCAAGTTGACAAAACATTTTGTATCAGCGCTGGCTAAGAATGACGCCCCACGGGCAAGCCCGTGGTCCCTGGAGGGAATAGGCCCAAAATCTGGATATTCCCTTCCTTCATCTTTGTAGCACGGACAAAAAAATGGATTCGACGAAGGATCCTTTCCTGTCAGCGAGGGACGATCCCTTTCAACGCTTCAGCCTTCCCCTGAAGATCCTTATTTTCTTTCAAATGCCGACTGACAGGGTTTCTTCAAATTTACCCAAATTTCAGGAGGGCCTTTCTTAGGCAGATGGTAGATTGTAGCGGAAACTGTCCCTTCACTTGATGGAATACTCGCTTCAAAATGGCGGCATACGGAATTGTCTCCAGGTCCGTTGAAGTGATCCTGAGCAAAAGCAATGAACCGGTCCTTCGTAAGAAGACCTTTGCTCAATAAATTCTCAATCCGATTCAACCTGGTCTGAGAACTCCTCCCGATCTTTCGATTCATTTTTTCCATATCTTTTAGGATGAAGTGATTGGTGTGGGAGAGCACTCCATTCTCTTGGATGAGAAATCCAAACTGATAGCCATCGATCACTTCGAGGAGGGCTATTTTATGAATATCTCCCACGAGATAGTAGATCGGTCCCTGGATTTCTCCGTCTTGGACCAAACCGATGACTTCATCTACAGAGGAGGCATTCAAAAGGATCTTTCCCACCGGAGTGACTTTGCGTCCTTTCTTAGGGCCTGGGGCCGCTGCACTCACAACGACCAACCCCTTCTCGTTGATTCCGGAGGTCACGTGTTTTGTCCCTTTCGAAGCAACACCTTGATAACGGTATCCCCCTTGGGGAACCATTTGGATCCAGACCTGTTCGCGGTCCCTCGCAAGATCTCTTGTCTTCGCAATGAGAGCCCCACCCCCTTCCACGCGATCACCGATGGCTCCGAAAAGGGTGCATGCGGATACTTTAAAAGATGGAATGAAGAGGAACAATCCCATGAAAATAAAGGCGACTTTATTTCCCCAATATCTTTTACCCATCCTAATCTATCCTTCCAATCACCTGCGTCGTTTGATAAAAACTTTAGTATGATTTCCGTCCCTTGTCAACCTTTCGACTTCCTACGTTGAGGGCTTGGGGTTGTTGAAGGAATCATTCTTTTGAAAAATTTCTCAAAAAATTTGCTTTTTGTATTTAGAGATGTTAATAAAAGTGTTGGTTTTTCGTTAGGGGCAGTAAGTGAACAGGTCTTAGTCCATTTTCCTCCTGCCGTGTAGAACAGAATGAAAACAACCATATGCGTTATTGTAATAGGATTCTTATCAGGGGCCTGTTTCGTCTCCTTTGTCAGCGGTGCAAGTCAAGAGTTTCCCGTCTCCCCTCCTCCCATGACGGAGGGCATGTTTCCTTGTAGCGACTGCCATGCCTCTATGGAGATGAACCGAAAAAAGAGGGAGTTGAAGGATGAACATAGCGATATCAAACTTCATCATGCTGAGACAATGCGATGGTGCCTTGACTGCCACGAAGCAAGAAATCGGGATAAATTGAGGCTTTATAACGGGGAACTCATCAATTTCACGGAAAGCTATAGGCTCTGTGGCGAATGCCATGGGAACGTTTACAGGGCTTGGCGTGCAGGGATTCATGGGAAGAGGACCGGTTTTTTTACCGGTGCAGGGAAAAGGACCTATCTCCTCTGCGCCCACTGCCACGATCCCCACGAACCCCAACTTAAACCCATAAAGCCCGAACCCCCTCCATTTCGGCCCTCGGAATAGGAAGATGCGAGATAAGCGTACCACACGAAGAGAATTCATCCGCAACCTCTCATTCGCTGCCATCGGCGGACTTTCCATCCCCTACCTGTCTGCTTGTACAAAAGAGGAGACTGAGGACTTTCTTCAAAAACACTTTCTGGAGATGACAGAGGAGGATAAGAGAAGCCTCATCGTCAAACTGGAGCGGAGATATCAGGAAAAATATGGAAGGAAATTCCAGATCAGCATGAAGGAAGCTCCGCAGGAGGCTCTATGGGGTTATGGCCTTGAGCTATCCAGGTGCATTGGGTGCAGGAGATGCGTCTATGCCTGTGTCAGGGAAAATAATCAGTCTCGATATAAACGTCAGCTCCATTGGATCAGAGTCCTCAGGCTCAAGAGAGGAAACCTGATCAATCTTGAAAATTCGGAGCATTACTATGATCCCGACCTGGTTCCGGAGACAGGGTTCGTCTATCTGCCTGTTCAATGCCAGCAGTGTGAGGACCCCCCGTGTGTGAAGGTGTGTCCAGTCCACGCCACCTGGAAAGAACCAGACGGAATCGTAGTCGTAGACTATAACTGGTGTATCGGTTGCAGGTACTGTATCGCAGCCTGTCCTTATAAGGGGAGGCTTTTCAATTGGGGCGAGCCGAACATTCCTCCCGAGGAATTGAACACTTCGGTCCACTACCTCGGAAACAGACCCAGGATGAAATGCGCTGTGGAAAAGTGCACCTTTTGCATCCAGAGGGTGAGATCAGGGAGATATCCCGCCTGTGTAGAAGCCTGCCCCACCGGGGCGAGAAAATTTGGAAATCTTCTCGATCCCAAAAGTGAGATACGGTACATCATCGAGAACAAGAGGGTCTTCCGACTCAAGGAGGATTTGAATACAGAGCCCAAATTTTACTACTTCTTCGAGGCCTAGCGTAAAGGTATGGAAAAACTGCAAGACACCTTGAAGGAAACCTGGCATTTCTACAGGAAGACCTTGACCCTGGTGGCAAGGGGAAGCACTGCTTATTATGCATGGTGCCTTTTGCTCCTAGCCTTCATCGCCATAGGCCTCTTTTACTACCTCAGGCAGCACGACGTCGGCCTTTTCGCGACAAATATGAATGATCAGGTCTCCTGGGGTCTTTATATTGCCAATTTCACCTATCTTGTCGGAGCGGCTGCCGCTGCGGTCTTGCTGGTCATCCCGGCTTATATCTATCATTTCAAGCCAATCAAAGAGATTGTCATCCTCGGAGAGCTCTTTGCTGCCTCCTCCGTCATCATGGCTATTCTCTTTGTCATGGTTGACCTCGGGAGGCTTGACCGTTTTTGGCACATGCTTCCCGTTATCGGAAAGATGAATTTCCCTCAATCGCTTCTGGCCTGGGACGTTCTTGCCCTCAACGGCTATTTGATCTTGAACCTTCTTATCCCTATCTATCTCTTGGTCAGATTTTACTACCACAAAGAACCCAATTGGAAATTTATCCTTCCTTTCATCCTGGCTTCCATCCCGTGGGCCGTTGCGATTCACACCGTTACGGCCTTCTTATACAATGGCCTTCCTGCCCGCCCCTTCTGGAATGCATCGATTCTTGCCCCGAGGTTTCTGGCGAGCGCCTTCTGCTCTGGACCTGCAATCATTATCATCATTTTTCAGATCATCCGGAAGGTTTCAGCCATCAAGCTGGAGGATGATGCCCTCTTCAAAATTGCAGAACTGATTGCCTATGCTATGTTTCTCAATCTCTTCCTCCTGGGATCAGAGATCTATAAGGAATATTATTCCCATACAGTCCATATTGCTGCTTTTAAATATCTCTTCGAAGGCCTCCACGGCCACAATTTCCTCGTACCCTGGATCTGGGCAGCCATGGCAATGAATGTAATGGCCTTCTTTATCTTCCTGGTCCCCCATACCCGAAAACGTCTAACTACTCTCAATCTGGGGTGTCTCCTGGTGATTATGGGAGTTTGGATCGAGAAAGGACCGGGGTTCGTCATCCCTGGATTTGTGCCCGATCCCCTCGGGGAGATCTATGAATACCTACCCAACCTGTTGGAACTTATGGTCTCCTTCGGCATCTGGGCCTTAGGGCTTCTGATTTTCACGCTCCTCATGAAGGTGGCCATACCCATTGTCACCGGGGAATTTACGCACACCGAATATGAACGAGAGATAATCGGTTTGAAGCGTTATTAGGGGGGGGCTGCTTGACCTTACAAAAATTCATTGCAATTCAAAAGAAGTGTTGTTATAAAAATTCTTAGGGGGGAGAAAATCTAACGATCAAAGGTTCTGTAAATGAAACCCTTCCTGATCGGGTTGGGGACAGGGATTGTACTGCTCCTCCTTCTCATCCGCCTCGGAATAGGCTCGAAGACCGGACAACCCATCTCCTTCAACCACAAGAAACATGTGGAGCAGGGAATGGAGTGCCTCACCTGCCATCCACATTTCAAAGACCAGACCTTTTCTGGCATGCCCAAAGTAACCACCTGTTTAGAGTGCCACAAAGATCCTGTTACCCAAAACCCTGAAGAAGAAAAAATCAGACAAATTCATAAAAAAGGTGAGGAGATCCGGTGGAAACGGGTTTACCAGCAGCCTGACCATGTCTTCTTTTCCCATCTTCGCCATGTCGTCTTAGGAAAGATGGAATGCAAGAACTGCCATGGCGATATCGGCCAAAGTGAAAGACCTCCTTCCAAACCATGGGTGAAGATGACGATGAACTGGTGCATGGATTGTCATGCCAAGAAAAAAGTAACCAACGACTGTTTGGCATGCCATGTCTAAGAGAAATCCTAAATTCGAAGGACGAAATCCGAAACAAGCACGAATATTCAAAATACAAATGTTCCAAACAAAAGAGTTTAGGATTTCGAAAATTCGAATTTCGGATTTGTTTCGAGTTTCGATATTCGGATTTCGGATTTAGAGATCTCGTATGAAAATTAATCGTCGCGATTTTTTAAAGATGGGTGGGGGAGCGGGAGTGGCCATTGCCTTGGGCGGTGGTTTCTGGAAATGGTCCCAACTCCCTGCGGTGGAGAAGCCCAACGCCCCCGGAGTAGAAAAATGGATTCCTTCGGTCTGTGGCCAATGTATGGGCGGCTGCGGGATCCTGGTGAGGGTGATTGATGGGTGGGCGGTCAATATCGCCGGGAATCCCCTCCACCCTGTGAATCGGGGGACCCTCTGTCCGAAAGGAATTGCTGGCCTTCAGGGCCTTTACGATCCGGATCGCATCCGTACCCCTCTAACAAGAACCGGGAATAGAGGCGAAGGCAAATGGCAACCTATCTCCTGGGAAGAGGCACTTCATCTCGTTGCAGAATCATTGAAAGACTTGAGACAGAAAGGGGAGGCCCACCAGTTGGTCGTCCTGGGGGGAAAGTATCGAGGGTTGATGAGGACTTTCTGGGAACGTTTCATGGAAGCATACGGATCTCCCAACTATATTGACAACCAATTTCAATCGGAGGGCGGTCCTATCGAAGGGCTCTATCTTACACAAGGCATCTTCTCCCAACCTGCTTATGACTTGGAAAATGTCCGCTATCTACTCTCCTTTGGATCAGGATTATTGGAGTCTTACTGGTCTCCTGTCCAGGCTCTGACGGCTTATGGCTATTTTCGAAGAGGAAGGCCCGGAGAGAGGGGAAAACTCATCCAGATCGAACCACGCCTTTCTGTCACGGGAATTAAAGCCGATGAATGGATTCCCATTCAGCCCGGGACAGAGGGAATCCTAGCCCTCAGCGTTGCCCATATGATGATTAAGGAAGGCCTCTATAATAAAGAGTTTGTGTCGAACCTCACCTTTGGATTCGAAAATTGGAGAGACGAAAATGGCAGGGAACAGATTGGCTTTAAGGATTACGTCCTTTCCGAATATGAGCCCCAGAGAGCATCGAAGGAAACGGGCGTTGCCGTGGATACCATCATCCGTCTTGCACGCGAGTTCACCTCAAACCAGCCTTCCCTGGCCATCGGTCATCGAGACCGACCCTTTCACCAGATGGCGGTGGCTGTCCTGAATGGATTAACTGGCAATATTGACACCGCAGGTGGAGTACTCATTCCAAGGACGGTCCCCTATCAATCTCTTCCCCCTTCGATAAAAGATACCGTCGCCAAGAAGGGCCTTGTGAGAGAAAGGATGGATGGAGGCAGAGGGGGTTCCATGGTCATGCATCGGCCCCACCTCTTTGCCAGGAATGTGATCTCAGGGAAGCCCTATAAACCGAAAGTATTATTCCTTTACTACACCAATCCCCTCTTTTCAAACTCGAATCCAGATCTCTTCTTAAAAGCATTTTCTGACATCCCGCTGATTGTCAGCTTTTCACCCTACATGGACGATACAACTCAGATGGCAGACCTCGTGTTACCGGACCATACCCCACTTGAGAGATGGCAGGATGACCCCGCCTTTTTGAACAGTGGTTTCCCGGTTCTTGGAATTCGTCAACCGGTCGTCCAGCCGCTTTACCAAACTAAGGCCACAGGGGATGTCATTCTCCAGTTAACAAAATCTCTGGGAGGTGGGATTCAGAAGTCATTCCCATGGAATGATTTCAGAGAGGCGATGATCTACGGGCTCAAAGGAATCTTTGAAGCGAAACGGGGGGATACCTTCGGCCTCCAGTTTGAAGAGGCCTGGACCCGGCTTCTTCAGAAGGGAGGCTGGTGGGCTCCTTCCTACACGAACTTCGAAGAATTCTGGAAGCTCCTTCAGGAGAAAGGTGGATGGTGGGATCCCATGTACGATTATAAAGAGTGGGGACGCGTTTTTCAGACGCCTTCCAGAAGGTTTCAGTTTTATGCCCAGGGGTTGAAATCGATCCTCTCAACGACGACAAAAGATAAAGATGCCTCTCTCCTCCCTCGCTGGCAAGAGACAATTAAGAAAGAGGAGGAAGAAAAGGAATATCCCTTCCACCTCCATATCTTTAAAACCATGGCCTTGACAGGGGGAAGGAATGCCAATCAACCTTGGCTTCAGGGAATCTTTGGACCCCACCTCTTTGAGAGATGGGGAACATGGGTGGAACTTAATCCCGAGACAGCGAAGCGAATTGGAATCGCTGATGAAGACTGGGTTTGGGTCGAATCGAAAGCAGGGAAGATAAAGGTCAAAGCCAGAATCTATAAGGGAGCAATGCCTGAGGTCGTCAATATTCCTTTTGGATCGGGTCATCGTTCTGGTGGGCGCTGGGCTTCAGGTCTGGGAGAAAACCCATACCGACTCCTCCAAGACGATCTCGATCCTTTAACCGGGCAACCTATCAATGGTTCGACTCGAGTGAAGATATATAAAGCCTGATTTGAATAAAAAATCGTAAATCCGAAGCACGAAATTGGAAACAAGGACGAATCTTCAAAATACAAATGTTTCAAACAAGAGAGTTTAGGATTCTAGGCATTTGAATTTCGGATTTGTTTCGAGCTTCGATATTCGGATTTCGAATTTTGGGGGTCACGGATGTCTCGCTGGGGAATGGTTATTGACCTGGACAAATGTTCTGGATGTCAGGCCTGTGTAGCTGCGTGCGAAGCAGAGAATAATATTGCCCTCATTGGGCCGGAGGAATCGGCAAAAGGGCGGACCATCCACTGGATGGAGTTGGTCCCTTATATCGAAGGGGAATATCCTCATATTAAAGCCAGACTTCTTCCAAGGCCTTGTATGCACTGTGATCACCCTCCCTGTACCAAAGTCTGTCCGGTCTATGCGACCTATAAAAATGAAGAGGGATTGGTGGCGCAGATCAATTACCGTTGCATCGGCTGCCGGTACTGCACCACGGCCTGCCCCTATACAGTAAAGTATTTCAACTGGAATACCCCGCAATGGCCGAAGGAGATGAAAGGGTCTCTGAATCGAGACGTTTCCATCCGGACGAAAGGAGTGGTAGAGAAATGCACCTTCTGCCACCACCGACTCTTGAAGGCGAGGGAAAGAGTTAAGGCGGAAGGAAGGGAACTTCTTCCCGAAGACTACATCCCGGCTTGCGTCCAGGCCTGCCCTAGCGGCGCCATGTATTTCGGTGACCTCGATGATCCGTTTAGTACCGTATCAAAGCTCTCGCGGGAGAAGCGGGCTTTTCGTCTGCTGGAAGATTTGGGAACGGAACCTAAAGTCTATTACCTATCAGAAGGAATGTGATGGAAGAAAAGCAACTCAACCTGGTAGAGGATGCCATCCTCTTTGATCCGATCCGGAAAACGGGGAGAACCTTTTATATGACCTTCGCCGTTCTCCTGGGTATTATCCTTTGGGCCATCTATGCCTACGCCAACCAGTATCGCCAAGGCCTTGGGATTACAGGACTGGCAAGGCCTATTTTTTGGGGCGTCTATATCACCAATTTTGTCTTCTTCATTGGAATCAGTCATGCCGGGACCCTTATCTCAGCCATCCTTCGTCTTGCCAGAGCAGAATGGCGGAGGTCAATCACCCGATCCGCAGAAGTGATCACCGTGCTTGTCCTATTCTTTGGCGTGGGGAATATCCTGATGGACCTTGGTAGACCTGACCGGATGTTCAACATCATCCAGTTTGCCCAATTTAAATCACCCCTGCTCTGGGATGTCTCCAGCATTTCCGTCTATCTCACCGCCAGTTCCATCTACCTTTACCTTCCATTGATCCCAGATATCGCCCTTCTCAGAGATTATGGTGGGAAATGGCAGTGGTTTTACCGTATCTTCGCTCTAGGTTGGAAAGGGACTGAAAGACAACACCAACTGCTGGAAAAAGGGATTGCCTTCATGGCGATCCTGGTCATTCCTGTAGCTGTCTCTGTTCATACAGTCGTTTCCTTCGTATTCGCCATGACCATTCAGCCCATGTGGCATAGCGCCATCTTCGGTCCCTACTTTGTCGCCGGGGCCATCTTCTCAGGAATTGCCGCCCTCATCGTGGCCATGAACCTCATTCGGAAGGTCTACCACCTTGAGGATTATTTGAGGCCGATCCATTTCAACAACCTGGGCATCCTCCTTTTGGTAATGACCCTTCTCTGGTTCTATTTTACTTTTACCGAATATCTCACGGTCTATTATGGCGGGGAACCCCTTCATATGAACATCTTCTGGTCAAAATTTACGGGGCGGTTCGCTCCCTACTTCTGGGGAATGTTCATCTTTTGTTTCGTCATCCCTCTGCCCATTCTCAGTCTGAGAAAAACCCGAACCCCCGTCGGAACTCTAATCGCTTCCATCTCTGTCATCATCGGCATGTGGCTCGAGCGATTTGTGATTGTCGTTCCCACCCTGACCAATCCCAGGCTCCCTAACGAAGAGGTCCACTACCTTCCCACTTGGGTGGAGTGGTCCATCCTCGCAGGGTGCATCTCTTTCTTCATCCTCCTTTACATGATCTTTACGAAGCTCTTCCCCATTGTCTCAATATGGGAAGTGCGAGAAGGGAGGGAGAAGTCGATGGCTGAAGTTCGAGAACGAATAAGAACCTATCTTCCCGGCATCGGGGTTGAGTGATTCGTTAGTCCTTATTGTTCATTAGTCATTAGTGATTAGAGCGGGAGGCTGCTGAAATAACCAAATTCCAACAACCAAATAATAACCAATGACCCAAAAGTTAATTACCAAACTTTTTTCTGTTTGCACGAGTCATTTGGTCATTGGTTATTGGAGCTTATTTGGTGTTTGATTATTGGTGATTCGTTATTGAGGTGACGTGTGATGAGTAAGAAAAAAATCGTGTATCTGGTAATAACCATCTCCCTCCTCTTCAATGGCTCCTATATCTTGGCCCAGCTTCTTCCCGAGGATCCGGCCAAAGGAGCTCGCCTGTTTGTTAGAAAAGGATGTGTGAAATGCCACGCGCTCAAAGGGGAAGGCGGGAAAACCGGACCTGACTTCGGAAGGATCGATCTCGGTGATACCCAATTGGATCTTGCAGGGAAAGTGTGGAACCATATTCCCTCCATGATCATGGGAATGGAACGGGTCAAGATGATCAAACCCACCCTCACGGGAAAAGAATTCACTGATCTCTCGGCTTATCTCTACTTTATCAAATTTTTCGATGAACCTGGAAATCCCACGAAGGGAAGATATGTCTTTAATGAGAAAGGGTGTAACCTCTGCCATCCTCTGTCAGGGAGAGGCAAAACGGGGGAACCAGGTTTAGACGAATTCCCACAGAATATCTCGCCGATCTTTCTAAGCCAAGCGATCTGGAACCACGGCCCGAACATGATTGCCGAAATGCTCAAACTTGGCATTAAGTGGCCGGAGTTTAAAGATACGGAAATGATGGATCTCCTGGAGTACATCAAGACGAATGCAAAAGGAGGATCCAAAGAGGCTGCTTTTATCACCCCGGGAAATCCCCGAGAGGGAAAGCAAGTCTTCGCTTCCAAGGGATGTAATAGATGTCATGCTGCTAAGGGTGAGGCAGGAAAAGAAGGGGGAGATCTGGGAAAAAGAGCAAAGGACTTTTATAAGAGCCTGACCCAGATTGCCTCCAGCATGTGGAATAAAGGGCCTACGGTCCTGGCCAGGATGTCACAGACGCAATCTGGAATTCCGAAGTTCACCCCCAAAGAGATGGCTGATCTCTTGGCATACCTCTATTTCCTTCATTTTGTGGATGAACCCGGAAGTCCCGGTAACGGGAAAAAACTCTTCGCAGATCTGGGATGCTCCCGTTGCCATGGTCTCGACGGAAAGAAGGGAGAGTTGATGCAGATTGATCTCTCTAAATATCAGAAGGTTTCGAATCCAATGGAGATCGTGGCTGGCATCTGGAATCACAGTTCTGAGATTGATAAGGCGACCAGGGAGAACGGCCTCACCTGGCCCCGATTAAAAAAAGGGGAGATGGCCGACCTTCTTGAATATATCCGAACACCTAAGAAGAAACCCTAGTGGGGCTTCTTTTTTTCATTTTGGCTCTGGGTGGGGGAGAAAAAAACAGAAAGGAATAGAGATGAAACGAACCGGATGGAGGCTCGTGACCGGGCTTCTCTCTCTTGGAGGAATAATTCTCCTTTTAGGCCTTGCATGGGGAGTCGAAAAGAAGGGGGAGTATCTTCTTCCTGGGAATGTGAAGGATGGATGGAAGGTCTTTGCCACGAAAAAATGTAACCTATGCCATTCCATCTGGGGAGAGGGGGGAAAGGGTGGCCCGGATCTCGGCACCCTTCCCGAGTCCTATGTCAGCCAGGCCCAGCTGGCTGCCCTGATGTGGAACCATGGTCCAGAGATGTGGGGAAGAATGGCAGCCAAAAAGATCGCTTTCCAGAGAATGAAAAAGGAGGAAATGGCAGACCTCTTCGCCTTCCTCTACTTCATTCGATATATGGACGAACCAGGAGACCCTGCGAAGGGAAAAGCCCTGATGGAAACGAAGGGCTGCATCAAGTGTCACGCTGTCAAGGAAGGGGGGAAAGGAGACCTCAGTCGCTGGGGCATGTATGTGAATCCCATTCTGTGGGCTCAAATGATGTGGAATCATGGCCCTCAAATGGAACAGGAGATGGAAAGGATGGGGATTCCTGTGGTGAAATTCAAAGGAAATGAGATGGTGGATCTCATTGCGTATATCCGAAGCCTCAACACGAAGGCCGAAAAGGTTTATCTCTCTCCAGGCGATCCTCAGGCCGGAGAGAAACTCTTTACCCGAAAAGGATGTGCCCAGTGCCATGCCCCCGGGGCCGGATTAGATCTGACAAAGAAAAAAGATTTTCCTAGAACCTTGGCCCAGCTGGCCGGAATGATGTGGAATCACTCCCATAAAATGTGGAGAGGGATGAAGGAGAAGGGGATTGAACTCCCCTCCCTTTCTCCGCAAGAAATGTCCGATATTACGGCCTACCTCTTTTCAACCCATTATTTCGACGAACCAGGAAACTCCGAGCGGGGGAAAAACGTTTTTGTTAAGAGACAATGTCAATCCTGCCACGGAAAAGGCACAAAAATGGTAAGTCTGGCCAATTTGAAAGGTAAGATCTCTCCCATCTCCATGGCTCAGATGATGTGGAATCATGGTCCGGAGATGTTAGAAAGTATGAGGAAGGCCGGAATCACCTGGCAGAAAATTGAGGGGCAGGAGATGGTCGACCTCATGGAGTATCTGAACCGGGGAACACCGTAAATAATTGCAGATTTCAAATTTCACCTGCCTGCCCCGCCCTCGGTCGGGACCGGGGCCGGTAGGCAGGGATTGCAGATTTAAAATTCTAAAATCTGAAATCCAAAATCTCAAATTGTAATTAGTAGGGGGGTGGGGAGGATGGAATGGTCACGGCTGAATGGCTGCGAAAGGCGGAGTTGTTTGGGACTCTCGGATACTCTCAACTCAATACCCTCCTATCTCAATCTCAAGTCGAAGACTTCCCCGAAGGCAAAATCATCTTCTGCCAGGGAGACCCAGCCCTTCATCTCTATGTTCTGATTCAGGGTTCAGTTGAACTGACCGTAAAGGCTGAAGAAAAGATAGACTTCATGACCTCCAAAATTGAGAGGGAAGGAGCTGTTTTTGGAAGTCCCGCGCTGATGGAACCTTTCCGTTACAATGTAACGGCCGTCTGTCTAAAGCCTTCAAAGGTGTTGGTCTTAAATGCCAATCATATGAAGAAGGCGATGGCGGAGGATCCGAAGATGGGGATGGAGGTGATGAAGAAGTTGGCCTCCATCTATTTCAAAAGGCTCAATGATTTGCGTTCCGGAGTCTCCAACCTTGTAAAGGGCTTCAAATTTAAGACGCCATGAAAAAACCTATTTCTAATCGCTTCCGTGTCGAGATACCCGATCAGAGCTGGTTTGAAGAGAATATCGGCTGTGAAAATGCCTGTCCGATGAACACCCACGCGCCTCAATACATCTCAGCGATCGTTCAGGGGGATTACGATCTCGCCTTCGAGATCAACAGAGGAGATAATCTCTTCCCTGCCGTATTAGGTCGGATCTGTGTCCACCCCTGCGAAGAGAAATGCCGGAGGGGAGGCTTCATCGATCAACCCATCTCCATCTGTTCACTAAAGCGGGCTTCGGCCGACCATAAGCTCCGTTCTCCTCAAGAAGAGAAAATTTCAGGAAAGAGCGGAAAAAGAGTGGCCGTCATCGGTGCCGGACCCTCCGGTCTTTCCGCTGCCAATGATCTGGCCAGAATGGGTCATTCCGTCACCTTGTATGAATCCTTTCCAGTCTCCGGAGGCATGCTCAATGTGGGCATTCCACCCTATCGTCTTCCGAGGGAAATTGTGGAGAAGGCAATCGATGAAGTTCGGGAACTGGGTGTGGAGATTCTCACCGGGTCCCCTATCGGAAAGCAACTGAATCTCGAAAGTTTAAAAAAAGAGTTTGATGCCGTCTACATTGCCGCCGGAGCCCATAAGGCCGAAACATTGGGAATTCCCGGAGAAGACCTCCAGGGAGTGATTCACGGTGTGACCTTTATGCGCATGGTGAACCTGGGAGAAGAAATTCGATTAGGCCAGAAAGTGGCTGTGGTTGGAGGGGGAAATACAGCGATGGACACAGCCCGTTCGTCCTTCCGCCTCGGAGCGAAAGAGGTTTCGATCTTTTATCGAAGGAGCAGAGAAGAGATGCCGGTTGATGAGAGGGAACTTGAGGAGGTTGAAGAAGAAGGGATTCAGATCCATTACCTCACCTCCCCCACCAAGGTTCTCTCCAAGGATGGCATCAACGTATCCGGTCTCCGATGTATTCGAAACCGTCTGGGGGAAGCGGATAAAGACGGGAGGAGGAGGCCGATCCCTATCGAGGGATCTGAATTCGATATCGACATCGACCTCCTCATCCCGGCGGTCAGCCAGTCCCCTGATATCTCTTTCCTCCCGGAGGAGATCGGTCTCGAGATGTCTCGATGGGACCGCCTGGCCGTCAATCCAGAGACTTTCGAAACGAATGTCCCAGGTATTTTCGCCGGGGGCGACTTTGTTACGGGCCCCCGGGATGTCATCCGGGTCATCGCCGATGGAAGGAAGGCTGCCCTCTCCATTCATACTTATCTCACAGGAGAAACGCCTCAAAAAAGCCCTCCCTATTTCACTCCTGTCTCGGCAATCACCATCGAGCCAAACCTGGAAAAGATACCCCGGCAGAAGATGGATATGGTACCGGTAGAAGAGCGGAAATCCTTTGATAGAGAGGTGGAACTAGGATTTTCGAAAGAGCAAGCCGTCAGAGAGGCTCAACGGTGCCTCCAATGCCACATCTTCACCATCTTCGATCGGAAGAAATGCATCCTCTGTGGCGGTTGTGTCGATATCTGTCCAAAATTCTGTTTCCGGATGGCGAGGCTCGACGAGATTCAGGGTGACGAGAGGCTTTCCGCTTTTGTCAAAACTCTCTATAGCCTGTCCATGGAGGAGGCCGAACGCCTCAATTTGGCCACCGTTATGATCAAAGAGGAGTCCCGGTGTATTCAATGCGGCCTCTGCGCCAAGCGATGTCCAACAGGCGCGATTACGATGGAGATGTATCATAGAGAATCATTGTTCTACCGAGAAGAAACAAAGAACGGGGGGCGAGAAATAACCAATGACCAAGCACCTGCCTTCGCCGACCCAGCTACGCCCGCCGAAGCGCGGGCTTCGCGTAGGCGGGAGCGGCTTCGGCAGGCAGGCCAATAACCAAATAATCACCAATCTTCAAATCCCACTTCTTGAGTGTCGTTTGGTTATTGGGTCATTGGAATTTGTCTGGAGCTTGTAATTTGGTGATTGGAATTTAACTCAAGACAATTGAATTGATACGATGCAGCATGAGCGGGAGAGCGGATGAATAAGGGTTTGTTACAGCGTATTTCAGAATCGGCTTTCTGGCGGTCCATCTTCAGGACTGGAATACCCGACACCGACCTGAAACGATCTATGGTGATGTATCACAACTTCTTTCTCCATATCTTCCCGGCGAAGATGAAACGCCACGGCCTTCGGTTTTCCTATACCTTTTGTCTTGGGGGTATCTCTTGCCTCCTCTTTATCATCCTCACCGTCACCGGTATCCTCCTGATGTTTCACTATACGCCGTCCATCGAAAGGGCTTACTTTGATATGCAAGCTCTGGCCCTCATCTTCAATGGTAAGATCTTAAGAAACTTACATCGGTGGTCTGCTCATGGCATGGTGGTCATGGTCTTCCTTCATATGGTCCGGGTATTCTACACCCGGTCCTACCGCCCTCCCCGAGAATTTAACTGGGTCATAGGAATTGGCCTTCTCGTCCTTACGCTTGCCTTGAGTTACACAGGATATCTCCTTCCCTGGGATCAATTGGCTTATTGGGGAATTACTGTGGGAACCACCATCATGAGTTATACACCCTTCATTGGAAAATATATCCGGTTCTTTGTTCTGGGGGCAGACGAAGTTGGGCATGCAGCCCTGCTCCGTTTCTATGTGCTTCATTGCGTCGTTCTTCCTTTTATAACTGGCCTGCTGATGGCCATTCACTTCTGGAGAGTGAGGAAGGATGGAGGGATATCGGGGCCGCTCTGATGAACCGATTGCCGATTTCGGAATTCGGATTTCGGAATGAAGAAATTCCGCACTCCGCAATCCGCATTCCGCAATAAATGGGCGAGGTGGAAAAGGTAATGAAAGACAACGATAAAACCTTCGTGAAAGACCCCAACAAAACATATGGGATCATGGAGATTGTGGATGGAACTTCGCCAATGGTGGAGAAGGCTCCTGAGGATATGGTGGAGTCCTTTCCCCATTACATCATTCTGTTAACGATCTGCACTTTGGCGGTCACTCTTGTCCTTATGATCATCTCTCTCTTTTTTGACGCCCCCTTGGAAGATCTCGCTAACCCTCTTGTCACCCCTAACCCAGGGAAGGCCCCCTGGTATTTCATAGGGGTTCAGGAGCTGATCCATTATACAAATAAACCCGTGATTCCGGCCATTATTATTCCTCTGCTCATCATCGCCTGGCTCTTTCTCATTCCCTACGTCGATAAACCACCTAAGACTAAGTTTGGCTCTCTTTTAAATCGAGTTTTTATTGGTGGAGAGAGACGGAATGTATTGATTTTCCTATTCACCTGCTTCATCTTTGGAGCTCTTATCTTTACGGTTATTGGATCCCTCTTCCGGGGTGAAAACTGGGGCTTTGTCCTTCCATGGCAGTAAACCCATTTCGGATTGCGGAATGCGGATTGAGGATTGCAGAATTAAGAAAATGAAATCTCGAGATCCACAAGAGCTTAACTAGCGGGAATTGAAATGGACACAAATGAAACGGCCAATAAAAAATCAATCTCTCGAAGACGACTGATGGGCTACGCCTGGGTCGGGGCGGCGGTCATTATGGTGGGTGAATTAATCTTCGGCACTCTCGCTTTTCTCTGGCCAAGACGAAAGGGACCCAAAGCTGAAACGGTTTTCGTTGCTGGCAAAGTAAGCGATTTTAAAGTAGGTGAGCTTATCCCCTTTCGTAAGGAGAAAGCCTTCATTCTGAGAACAGAGGGAGGATTTCTAGCCATTTCGGCCATCTGCACTCACCTCCGTTGCATCGTCAATTGGAACGAAGTGCAAAAAAAGTTCGAGTGTCCTTGCCACGGTGCTAAATTCAACCAAAATGGGGAGGTACTTGAGGGGCCGCCCCCGCGGCCTTTGGACCTCTACAAACTCCAAATTCATGCAGGAAACGTAGTGATTGACAGAGCCACTCCGATCGAAAGGAAAAAGTTCGACCCTTCCCAATTGGTGAAGGGTTAAAGAAGCTCATGGAAAAAAAGATATTTTCAGCCGTCATATTGACCGTCGCCATAGCCGTCTTTCTATCGATTTATTGGCTCTTGGAACCCCATCGAGTGAGGGTGGAGGCCGAAAAGATGAGAGTGGAGGCCGCTGAAAAAGGGAAGATTCTCTACATGACCCACTGTGCCAGGTGCCACGGGGAAACAGGCGACGCCCGTAGAGGAATGAGGGCTATCAACTCGAAGAACTACCTCAAGAATGTGGACGACACGATCCTTTACAAGATCATAGAGCGCGGAATTCCCAGAACAGGAATGGTTGCCCTTGGTGATAAGGAGGGAGGCCCGCTGAACCCTGAACAGCTCGATCAGTTGGTAGCCTTCGTTCGAAGCTGGGAAAAGACAGCCCCTATGCTGCCCAACGAGGCCCCACCCAAGCAGAGGCCTCTGTTTCTCCAGGAGGAGGTCATCTATGTCGGCTCCGAATCTTGCATTGGATGTCACGAAGGCCTCAACAAGAAACATATCGATGCGTGGAGAAAGTCACCCATGACCCAAAAGGCCTTTGTCAGCATTCAGGGTGAAAAGGATAAAACAAAATGCATCCCCTGTCATGCGACCGGATACGATCCAGAGAAAAAGACATACAAAGAGAAGAACGTGGGCTGTGAGGCATGCCATGGTCCTGGTGAGAAATATCAAGAGATGATGATGGGAGCAGATGCCCAGGAAGGCGGAAAGATTGCACGGGAGAATGGTCTTAAATCCTGCACTCGGTGCCACCATCCCCATGTCGAAAAAGAGGAACACATTGCCTTGGCAAGAAAAGGATTGTTAGCCTATCCTTAGTACCTATAAAATGGAAAGCTGACGAGGGACCATGTGAAGCTCCACGCCCTAAAGGGCGGGGCTTCCCGGCAAGGTAGTTACCT
>Ga0209427_10002399_pt1 | contig 22073 bp, 19 predicted proteins | sample DeeMarSWOR136_30_FD_187465 | JGI IMG/M metagenome (GOLD analysis project Ga0209427, IMG submission 187465) | Marine sediment microbial communities from White Oak River estuary, North Carolina - WOR-1-36_30 (SPAdes) (version 2) | ecosystem: Environmental > Aquatic > Marine > Intertidal zone >...
TGGCCTAAGGGGCCATGAATGTTTGGGTAGTTGTAACCTGGGCGATTTTTGAGTATTCTGACGGTAGTCATAATAGGAAGAGGGCCATTGGAAGTGAGCCATATGGCAAGAATACTGCAATTTGGGTTCATCTGAAGCAACCCCAACATCTTGTGGTCTTGCCCTCTGCTTCTAAAGGCTAAATTCTATAACCCTGACACAATCTTCAAGACCGCTTCTCCTTGACTTTGAAACAGTTCTATTGTTCTTCTAAGTGGAGATTCTCTCCTAAACATTAACCTCCATTCACAGGGAGGGGTACCCTGATGGGAAAAATTCTAAGAATGTGCCGACCCCGCTCCTGGCTGGACGTTGGTTCTTTCGGGGGCCTCATTTGTTGTCTTTCGGATTAAGCCTCCGAATTCCTTGAAGAACCTTAATAAATAGGTATCAAGAGATGTCCCCGATTTGCCTTTCAGAACTAATACTTTTGAGTAAAATCAGATCTTTCAATATTTTTTCAATAAAACCCTTTTTCGGCTAAAATGACTTCAGTGTAGATATGGCAATGTGCAAAAATTAAGATAATAATCGGTGGAGAAGGGGGTGAACGAAAGATGGTTTTTAGGAGATTATTCGGCCCAAAGGGTCCTAAGGAATTTAAAACGAAAGGAGGTGCAACGGTAGTAATTATTGGGAGGGACGAAAGAAACCCAAAAGAATTGGTGAAAGTCAAGGTTGTTGACAACCCTTATGGCACGTTGATACCGAAGGAGCAAGGGGGGATCGGTGCAATTCTATCATTAAGAAAGTATATGATCACGGCAAGTGATGATGAAATAGAACGAGAATTAAAAAAAGCGGTGAAAAAATTACCTGATAAACCTGATGAGATAAATGCGAAACATGAAGATTCAAAGAAATCGGTTCCTCAGACGCTTACATTAGAAGAACTCAATAAAGCCTTTTTGAAAGCTTGCAAGTGCGGAGATCTTGATAAGGCGAATCTCCTACTCGAAAAAGGGGCTGATGTAAATGCAAGAGACGGTTTTGGAACCGCGTTATCGCAAGCGATTGGTTCCGGCTCTAAGCGTCTACCAATGGTGGCTTTTCTAATGGACAAAGGGGCTGATGCCAATATGAAATACAAACCTCTAGGCAGCACTAAAGTAGCCTTGAATGATGCAGTATATGTAGGCGACGCTGAGCTCGTAAGAATATTAATCGAAAAAGGTGCTGATGTGAATTTTAGGGATGAGAAAGGTTGGGGATCCTTGATGTTTGCAGTCGGTTACGGTCATATTGATATCGTAAATTGCTTGCTGGAAGCAGGCGCTGACGTCAATGACAAGGACAAAGATGGTTCGACTGCCTTGATAACTGCAGCATATAATGGCAGAACCGAGATTGTTAGAGTGCTCCTGAACAAGGGTGCTGACATAAACATAAAAAGCAAGGATGACATGACAGCCATGATGTACGCAGCGAAGCAAGGGCATAGTGACATTGTGAAACTGCTCAAAGATGTCTCAGACCGTAGGTAGAATGATTCAAACTCGGAGGTGAAATCCGGCACAGAGCATCTGTTCGAGCAGCGGCAAATTGTTGTGGGGGGCAGGGTGATCACGTCCCTGCTTTTTCTTTGAGATGTCCATATATTGTATGTGCCACTTAAGGGGCGAAACTTTCGATTTCTGCTATTATCCTTGAGGTCCCTCCTTTTGAACCTTACGTTTGCTAGTCGCTCGTTTGGCGAGCAGCCCAGGCTTTCACTTACGATAAGCTATACGTAACATACCCTGATTTATCTAGTCATATATGGGGCTTACGTGGTGTTATCCTGTACCAGCCTGTAGCTATTGTCAGTCGTAATAAATATGGGAATTTTTCGGAAAAAACTTTGGCTGGAAGATGGCACAGGACAGAGATTTCTTTTACGGACTTTGATTTCTTATAAGAATCGGAAAGTCGAGCAAGAGGCGAGACTTTTTTTCACGCTTTTTCCATGGCTTCTCTGATCCGATCGGGCGTCATAGGCAGCTGAAAAACCCGGCTGCCCACGGCATCGTAAATGGCATTGGCAATCACGCCGCCCATCGTAATGATCGCTGGTTCGCCGCCCCCTTGTGGATCAGCATTTTTGTTGTCAATAATAACCGTCTCGATTTCAGGCAGCCATGAAAAACGGGGGATCTCGTAGGTGTCAAAATTCAGGTCGAAAATTTCTCCGCCATTGAAGTGAATGTCCTCTTTCAGGGCATATCCAAGGCCCATGGTGATGCAGCCTTCCATTTGAATCGCTGCGCCCTCCGGGTTAATGGCCAGGCCCATGTCCTGGGCACAAACGACCCGCTTGACCTTGACCTGGCCCGTGTCTTGATCAACGTCTACCTCGGCAATCGTGGCCACGTATGTCCCTGCGTCGATCCCGCAGGCGATACCACGACCTCTGCCGCTGGGTGCCTCGCCCGGTTTCCATCCGAAGGTCTCGGCCGCAACCTGCAGTACGCGCCGCATCTTCTCGTCAGTCAGGTGCTGCATTCGAAATGCCAATGGGTCCATGGCGGCGCTGGCCGCCATGATATCTATCTGAGACTCTCTGGCGAACGTGTTCGTGTTGTTTGCCGGGGCGCGCCATGCCCCTGTGGCAAAAGGATGAGAACCCGGCGTGCCCCTCCAGTTTGAGCCGTGCACCATGGTTCGGTGGTGTGGAATGTTGTAAAAGTGCTCGGAACCTCTTTGGCCTGCAAAATAGACATGATAATCCCAGAGGCTCATGCGGCCCTGATCCGTGATTCCTGACTTGATTTTTACCACAGCCGCCGGCCGAAACGAGTCATTGAAAAATTCCTCGGCCCTGCTCCAGGCGACCTGAACCGGTCTCCCGCTCAACTTCGCCAGGCGGGCCGCTTCCACCACCTGGAGATTCCTTGTTTTACCGCCGAACCCGCCCCCCACATAGGGGGAGATCACCCGCACATGGTCCTCTGGAAACCCGAGTGTTTCAGCCACCTCCTCTTTAACCCGGAAAGGCGTTTGCGACGAGGCCCAGACCGTGCATTTATTTCCCTCAATTTTCACGACCGCGGTGTGTGTCTCAATGGGCGCATGGGCCACATACCCGTCCAAATAGGTCTTTTCGAAGAGAGAGGTCGATGCCTTTCGCCCCTTTTGAAGGTCCCCGGCTCCTGAAACGAACTCGCCGTCAGGCGCCACATTGAGCAAATGGTTGAAGATGGTCGTTTCGTCAATATCCGATTCGGGTTTATCAAAGGTTGCCTTGATTCTAGACAGGGCAAGTTCGGCCACATCGGGATACCCGTGCAAAACAGCGATAAAATCACCCTCTCTGACCACCTGAATCCCTGCAACCTGCCTTGCTCCCGACAGATCGACACCCACCAGCTTGGCGCCGTGCGCCGGGGGTCGCAATATTTTGGCGTAAAGCATGCCCGGAAACTGAATGTCTCCGGCGAATTTGGCCCATCCGGTGACCTTTTCCAGGGCGTCTTGGCGAATTACCGGCCTGCCCATGACCTCGAATTGGTGCGGCTTTTTCAAATCCACCCCTTCCTTGAGGTGCCGCTCGATCTTTTTGCCCTTGGCAAGCCGGCCATAAGAGATCCGTCTATTCCTGTTTTTAGTATCAAAAATAACGCCGTTCTCTGCTGTCAACTCATGGACCGGTGTTTTGAGATGTTCTGATGCCAATTCCAATAGAACGCGCCTTGCCTCGGCCCCGGCGGCTCGAAGGGGCGGTCCGAAAAAACGCGTTGATCTGGAACCGAAGGTCCCCATGTCCCAGGGGCAAAGATCCGTGTCACCCATGACCATGTCCACGACCCCCAGAGAGACATCCAGTTCATCGGCCAACATTTGGGCCAAAGACGTGACGATGCCCTGACCCATTTCGATTTTACCGGTGTAGCAGGATACCCGCCCGTCCTCGGCGATCCTCAGAAAGGCGTTGAAGTCGGTGGGCAGGGGTTCTCTGCCCCAGCCTTCCTGCTGGAGAAAAAGGGCATCCCCAAGTGTGAAAAAGACAAAGATGCCGCTGCCAGCGATCTTGAGAAACTCGCGGCGATTCACTTGAAAACCGCGGGTTCTCTCCCTGTCATTGCGTTCAAAGGATTGATCGTCTTTCATGTTATGCCGCCCCTTTTGTCTCTTCGGCCGCCGCTTGCACGGCCTGGACAATCCGGTTGTATGCGCCGCAACGGCACAAGTTCTCGTCCATCCCCTCGATGATCTGTGACACGGAGGGCCTGGGATTCTTGCGCAGCAGGGCGTATGCATTGATAATCATACCCGGCGTGCAAAAGCCGCATTGCAGTGCGTCGTGTGTCATGAATGCCTTCTGAAGGGGATGCAGTTCACCGTTTTTAGCCAGCCCCTCAATGGTCACGACGTCCTGATCCTGGACATCTTTGACGGTCGTTTGGCAGGACCGCACGGGCTCCTGGTTTACAAGAACCGTGCAGGCGCCGCAGTAACTTGCACCACACCCGTATTTTGTCCCCGTGAGCCCCAAGTCCGTGCGTAAGACCCATAAAAGCATCCGATCCCCATCTACGGTCACTTGTATGCCCTCTCCATTCAGTGTGAATTGGATTCTTTCGATCATGATGTACTCCCTGATTATCCAAGAGCAATGTAATGCTGTATAGAAATGTATAAGAAGTCACGACGCTACCCGAAAAGCTTGAGGGTCAACTCGCCGACCTGCTTGCCGTAGCGCAGGCATTCATCCTGGGCCTTTTCATCGGGTGCTCCAACGGACACCGGACCGTAGTGGTTCCCTTTCTGCAGTCCCTGCACGATCATGCCGTGAATGAGGAGCGCCTGCAAAATGCTCAAATTCGTGGTCTCGTTGCCGCCGCCGACCCCGCCGGAAGAGGTAAATACGCCGCCCACCTTGCCCACCAGCTTGCCGAAATGCTTCACGCTTTCGTCTACAAGGTTTTTGACTTGGGCCGCCATAACGCCAAAATAGGTGGGGCTGCCCATGACGATGCCGTCGAATTCCAGCAAATCATCGAGGGTGGTTTCCTGAACCTTCTTTAAAGTCACATCCACACCATTGATCGAGGCCAAGCCCTCATGGATCTTCTCTGCCATACGGCGGGTGTTGCCGGAACGGCTGTAATAGGTGACCAAGACTTTTGCCATGTCGTCCTCCTTTCAGTTTATGGCCAAGTTCCTGTTTCGGATCGGGCTGATCGTCGAACAGTTCAAAAAGTTAAAATCCTCAGAATCTCCACCATAATTTCCATCGGATGTCAAAAAGGCACAAACGACAATATGTGCTCTATGAATGCTTAGTAATCACTCGCCTTCGCCAGGACTCGACCTTCGTAGCCGAAGCGGCTACTTCGGCGGAGCAGGTTGCCCCGTGCGCCCGTCCTCCGTAGCAGTGCTGCTGCGGAGGGTGGGGAAGCACGGGGATGAGTGGCTAAAGGCGACCGCGGCCCAGCCCTTAGGGCGAAGCCGGGTTTATCTCGCCATAGCTTTGCGACGGCTGGTGGCTTCGGCGCAGTTCCGCTTGGCTTTCCCACAGATGCCTCGCGCGGAAGCGCGGGGAGCTTCACTGGAGGCTTCCTAGGAGATTGGGGCACGGCTGTGTTGATCCTTTTCTGCAGGGGTTTGTATGAAATCCCACGGTCTGGAGGGATCAAGCACATGTCCCATAGCTTGGATGGATGATCTGTGTAAGTTGACTAAAGAAGTCGACAAGGTCATGGCTTTCTAGTGGCTAAGAATAGAAGTTGAACTTATCCCAGAATTCCTTATCTTTACTCTGCCAATCAGAACCAAATCTCCTTTCGAAGTAAGAACCAAACCTTTCAAGCCAACGCCACCAAGGTTTCTTACCTCTTTGTTTGGCTTCCAATATATCATTCAAGAATGTTGTAATGTGGCCCATTTCATCTTTGGGCACGTAAGAGGCTGCGCCTTCCCTAAAAGACCTTACAGTGTTTTCAGGACTCAATGCATGGGCGGTCAACATCACGGCCATGATTTTCTTCTTGTTAGCAATTTCTAATAGCTTGAAGCCGGCAACCCCCATAATGTCCAGGATGGCGATGTCGAAATGCTCCATGTCCAACAGCCTCTTGGCTTCATCGAAGCTAGATGCTCTTGAAACATCACACATGGGCAGTAAATCTTCCAGTGTGTCCAATATATCAGGTTCATCATCAACGATGAGAATTCTCTTGCCTTCCAGAAGAGTCTTTTGTTCCATGGCACCGTCCCCCGTCTTTAACTAATCTCGTATAGTTCTCAATGAAGCCGGTTCATTTTTCTTTTAAATCAAGCCATAGGGAACATCACGGCCCCAGCTAGAGCTTAACTCTGAAACGCTTCCCTGGCGCGATAGAGATGGCAGGCTACGAAATGACCTTGCGCGATTTCATTCAGTGAGGCGCCCTCTTTTTCGCACAGATCGAATGCTTTAGGGCATCTTGGGTGGAAAAAGCATCCCTCCGGCCTTTGGGAGGGACTGGGGGTCTCTCCGTGCAAGATGACCGGACTCCAACCAATTTCCACGTCGGGGACCGGAATCGCTGAAATGAGGGCCTGAGTATAAGGATGGAAAGGAGAAGAAAAGAGGTTTTCGGAAGGCGCCATCTCCACTATTCCACCTAAGTACATGACGGCTACCCTGTCTGAGACCTGTCTTACAACGCTCAAGTCATGAGAGATAAACAGAATCGACAAATTCAAATCATTCTTCAGGATCATTAGGAGGTTGAGAATCTGGGCCTGAATCGACACATCGAGTGCTGAGACCACTTCATCGGCCACAAGGAAAATCGGGTTCAGAGCAATCGCTCTGGCAATACAGATTCTCTGCCTCTGTCCCCCGCTGAACTGATGAGGATACCTCTCCATATGGTCCTTTTCCAATCCAACCTTCTGAAGAAGGTCTGCAACCCGCTCAACTATCGCGCTTTTGCCAGAAACCAAGCCATGAACTTTCAGAGGTTGACTGATGGTTTCCAAGACGGTCTTTCTAGGATTTAGAGAAGATGCAGGATCTTGAAAGATGATTTGCATCTTCCTTCTGATAGGTTTGAGTTCTTCCTGAGAGAGCTGCGTGATGTTCCGGTTCTCGAAAAAGATGCTTCCTGATGTGGGCTCTTCCAACCGCATGATTGTTTTTCCCAGGGTGCTTTTGCCACAACCGCTTTCCCCGACCAGTCCTAAGACTTCATTTTTGTGGATTTGAAGATCAATACTATCTACGGCCTTGACTAGTGACTTCCTGGATACCAATGAAAAAAAGGATAGTCTTCCCTCTTCTGAGTAATATTTCCTCAAGTTTGTAGTCTTCACCAGATAGTCATCCAATTGAAAAACCTTTCCTTTTCTCATTGGTACTTGAGGCAACGGACAAGATGATCAGGAGAATAAGCCAAAAAGTCCACGGATTCCGTATGCTCGCATGTATCCAGTTTTTCGGTACAACGGGGGTAGAATTTGCATCTGTCAGGCCAATCAATAGGGATACCCATCATTCCTTCAATGCTTTGAAATTGCTCTTGTTTCCTATCGTGTCTTGGAATCGAGCGAAAGAGGGCTCTTGTATAAGGATGTTTTGGATTGAGGAAGAGTTCTCGAGTATGCGCGGCCTCCACAATTTCACCTGCGTAAATGACCGCCACTCTGTCACAAAGATTAGCCACAATTCCTAAGTCGTGGGTAATAAAGAGGACAGAGGTCTGGTATTCCTCGCTCAGGTTTTTGAGCAATCTTAGTATCTGGGCCTGTATTGTCACATCCAAGGCAGTGGTAGGTTCATCCGCAATGATCAGCTTTGGATTGCAGCTAAAGGCTATGGCAATGACAACTCTCTGGCGCATTCCGCCGCTCAGTTGGTGTGGGTACTTATAGATGTTTTTTTCTGGGTCCGGAATGCCAATGTTGTGCAGCAGTTCTATGGCGACAAGTTCGGCCTCTTTTTTGTCATATCCTTTGTGAAGTCTCAAAACGTCCAACATTTGTGATTTGATTCTAAAAGCAGGATTGAGGGATGTGAGAGGATCCTGGAGAATCATAGAAATATCAGATCCTCGGATATGCCTCATTTCATAATCCGATAGGCTCAACAGGTTTTTGCCTTCAAAGACGATTTTCCCAGACACAATTCTTCCGCCTTCGGGGATAAGTCGGAGAACAGAGAGACCGACCATCGACTTTCCGCCGCCAGACTCTCCAACAAGTCCAATGATTTGCCCTCTGGATATGTCCAAGCTCACCCCCTCGACAGCCTTCAGTGTCCCTCGAGGGAGCCGGAAATAAATCCTTAGTTTTTCGATACTCAACAGAGGGTCACTCATTTCATACCCAATACTTTCAGTCTTGGATCTAGAACTTCCCGAAGCCCATCTCCTAGGAGATTAAGGCCAAGGACACTTGTAATGATGCACATCATGGGAAAGACCATGATCCACCAGGCTTGATGAATATAAAGTCGCCCTAAGGCAATCATCTGGCCCCAAGCCGGGACAGAAGCCTCAACACTCAGTCCTACAAAACTCAGGATGGCTTCCACAATAATTGCAATACCCATTTCCAAAGTGACGAGGACGGTTAAGAGGGGGACAATGTTGGGGAAAACTTCTTTCACGATGATCCGCAAGTTACCTAAGGCAATGGCCCTGGCCGCCAGGATAAAGTCCCTCTCCCGGATATTGAACACTTCTCCTCTGATGACCCGGCAGAAACGGGTCCAGTCTACAAGGATGATGGCCAGAGCCACTTTCGTGAGCCCTGTTCCTAAAACAGCCATCAGGACAATGGAAAGAAGGATGGGAGGAAAGGAGATCCATATGTCTACGAATCTGGAGATCAGGTTATCTATAGCGCCGCGGTAGAAACCTGCGAAAAGGGCCAGTGTGACACCGATGAGGCCGGCAAAGAAGGTTCCTACAACAGCTACGAACATAGCCACCCTTGATCCATACAAAAGTCGGCTGAACACATCTCTTCCCAATGAATCAGTCCCCAATAGGTGACTCGCATCACCTCCTTCCATCCAAAAAGGGGGTATTTTTGTAGCTGTAATGTCCTGCTCATTGGGATCATGGGGAGCGATATACGGGGCGGTGACGGATGTGAAAACGAGGAGGAGCAAAACAATGCCCCCAAAAACAAATTTTCCGTTGGACAAGAATCTTCTGGCCTGTACCAGTCTCGCTTTCTTTTTGTCAGCCACGCCTATTTTTCAACCATAGCGGATCTTGGGGTTCATAAAAGTGTAAAGGAGATCCACGACCAGATTCACGATAACGAAAATTAAGGCAAGAACCAGAACGACACCTTGAATCAGAGGGAGATCTCTGGTAATGATCGCTGTGACAGCCAATTTCCCCAAACCGGGCCAGCTGTAAATAATTTCGACCAACACCGTTCCTCCCATTAAGAACCCAAACTGTACCCCTACAATGGTGGTTGTTGGAATGAGGGCATTCCTCAAGGAATGAATGAAGACTACCGCCTTTTCTGAGAGACCCTTGACCCGGGCTAGCAGGATGTAGTCTTCTTTGATGACCTCTAACAGACTCGATTTTATAACGCGGATCACGATAGCCGTGAGCGGCAAGGCAAGAGAAAAAGCCGGAAGAATCAGATGTAAGAATGCACTATAAAAACCCTTAAAATCAAATCTCAACAAAGTGTCCACCAGGAAGAACCCTGTAATGGTCTCCAGCGTATACATGGAGGCTATGCGCCCCGAAATGGGGAGAAAGTGCCAGAAGACACCAAGAAAAAGGACAAAAAGAAGGCCCCACAAAAAATCTGGAATGGAAAGCCCAAGAACCGCCACAAGACTACCCAGTTTGTCCACTATCGTGTCCTTTTTCATGATAGACACGGTTCCTATGAAGATTCCCAAGAGAAGCGCGATGCCAGTCGCTACCAGCACCAGTTCAAGTGTGGCAGGCAGCCTTTCCATAATGAGTTCCATCACGTTTTGTTTCATATGGATGGAAACACCGAAATCACCCTGAACGACATTTTTCAGCCAAATGCCATATTGGACAGGGATCGGTTTATCGAAGCCATACTGTGCTTTTAGCTCTAGAATGTCCTGTTGCGTGGCTTGAGGGGGAAGCATCATAACGATGGGGTTGCCAGGGATGACGCGCAGGATAAAGAAGGTTATTATGGAAACCCCGAAAAGGGTGGAGGCCATATAAAGCAATCGCTTGAAAATGTATTTTAGGTTCATAGCCGTTTTGAAAAGACAATGGGATCTTCAAAGCCACAGGGAGCCTCGAAGACCCCATATGAAAATACTTCAAGATCGGGGCATCACATTATGCCCACTCCATGTAATAGGGTAGGATCCAGTTATTTGCATAGGGCGTAAGTTTGAGATTTTTCTTGTAAACGAGTGGCATTTTGCGTTGGTAAAGAGGAATCACCATACCATGGTTGACGATGTACCACTCAGCACTCTTGTAAAGCTCCATTCTTTTCTCTTCATCCCCTTCAGAGAGTAAGGGTCCAAGCAGCGCGTCAACGTCCTCTGTATCCCATGTCGAATGAGGGGAAGGGCCGAACATTGTGTGCCCGGTGGAATTCTCTGGGTCACCTGTGGCATTGCCCCATACGTAGAAGGCAACGGGGGCCAATTGGTCTGCAGCGCGCAATTCATAATGCTTGGCAATATCGTAGACTTCGATCTTCGCGTCAATGCCAACCTTTTTCCACATGCCAACCACAGCCTGAACGACTTCAAAATCCTTTGCCACAAACCCATTCGTCGTTTGCACCGTAAACTTAACCGGATTATCTTTAGAGTATCCTGCGGCACTCAATAGCCTTTCTGCTGTTATGGGGTCGTAGGGAATGTACAGGTCCGGGTTGTAAGCAAGATATTCGGGACAATTCAATCCATAAAGCGGGACCCCCATGTCCTGGAGGACATATTTCACAATGGCCTTCCTGTCGATAGCCAGGCTGGTTGCCACCCGGACACGGTCGTCCAGCATCGGTTCGATATCGTTCACAAAGAAATGCACGACATCGGACACTGGCTGGGCCACGGTTTTCAGATTTGGATTCTTACCTAGTCGAACAAACTCCTCCACGGGAACTTCAAGTGTCAAATCGGAGCTACCGGATTCAATTTCGGCAACCCTGGAGGTGGGTTCGGTCACGAACTTGAAGGTCGCCCTTTCGATCTTAGCAGGGCCCCTCCAGTAGTCTTTGAAAGCAGTCAACTTCAGGTGGCTACCTTTGATGTATTCAGCGACAGTGTAGGGACCGGACCCAACGGGTTTCCTGAGGAAGCCCTCAAGGCCGACACTTTCGAAATACTTCTTGGGGTACACATAGGAGCCGAGAAAACAGAGCCAAGCTATGAGAGAAGGGAAAGGTTTTGAAAGCTCGCATCTGATGGAGTATTTCCCCGTTACCTTGGTCTCTTCGATCGCTCCCCAAATGAATTGGAGGACCATGCCTTCGCTCTTCATGCGATCAAAGGAGAATTTCACGTCTTCCGCAGTGAGCTCGTCCCCGTTGTGGAATTTTATGCCTTTTTGAATATCAGCCTCGAAGCGGAGCTTCGCCTTGTCTGTGTACCCATAATCTCTGAATACTTCGGGTATAATCTTCAGATTGGGTTCCTGGGTTGTAAACTGATCAAAGACGCATTTCCATGGGCTTTGCACTGTTGGGAAGACCGAATTCATAGCATCCCATGAAGGTATATCTGTAGTGAAAGCAATGGTAAGACCTTCTTCTGCCGCGAACGCCTCTCTGGCAAAGCCTCTTAGCAATGAGCCGCTACTCAGGGCTACCGCCCCTGTTCCAGTGTACTTGAGGAATGTCCGCCGATCAATCCCCTTCTTGCCTAGTTTTTCCCAATTATTCATAACCGTGCACCTCCTTCTCTCAATTTGTCGATCGTGGTAAGATTAAGGCCATTGTTCGGTATACATAGAGAGAGCTATCACCCCCTTTGTGTTCATCTCGTCCGAGATCCCCTTGGAAGGAATGCCCCCTCGATCCGTGGGGTAGCCGTCCTCAGAAATGGGATCATAGGACCTGCGCACCCATTCGGTCGCCAGACCGCCCCCATAGTTGCCGGGGCCGCTGAAGTCCCGAGCCAGGCCATATTCCTTCAGGCTACTTACCCTTCAGAAATTGCATAGCCGCCAGGTGCCCGGAGGTGGCGTTCAATCCGCCGCCTGGCCAAGTTGAATGGCCGGTCAAGTAGAGCCGCTTTACGGGTGTTCGGTACTTCGACCAGCCGGCAAACGGCCGGAACATAAAGTTCTGATTTAGGTTCTGAACCCCGCCAACCATGTCGCCACCCACAATATTGGGGTTCTCATTTTCGAGGTCCTCTGGGCTGTAAACGACTTTCTTTCGAAGGATTTCTCTTATATTGGGGGCAAATTGCGCAAGTTTGCTAATGATACGCTCACACACGGGTTCTTTCATTTCGTCCCAGTTCCCAACTTTGATCTGGCCCAACGCATCGCCGGTAGGGCGGCTCGGGAAAGCCCGTGCCTGAACCCATAAAACGTGCTTGCCATTTGGAGCACGGCTGGGGTCCAGACGGGACTGCTGGGCAACGACGAGCATCGGGCTGCTGGGCAGATAGCCTTGCACGATCTGATTGTAAGTGGCCGCGATGTCTTGCATATAGGGGGCGATGTGGACATAAGTCGAATCGGTCAGATCCTGGGCAGAATCCCACTCTAGAGGCCGATCTAGCGTAAGATGGACCATAAGGGTACCCGGCCCGAAGCGGTATTTCTTAGACTTGACGACAAAACTTTGTGGAAGCTCTTTTTCATCAACCAGTGTAATGAACTGTTTGGGGGTCACACATGCGACGATGCCCCTCTTGGCGTGGTATGTGCTCCCATCCCCTGTCTTGACCCCCACCGCCTGACCATTTCTGACCTCAATCTTGGTCACTTGCTGTTTCAGGAGCACCTGCCCCCCACGGTCTGTGACCGCTTTGACCATGGCGTTTATGAGGTTATCAACCCCATTCTTGGACAGAGCGAGACCGTTCACGTGATCCACCACCGATTCGAGAAAGGAAAATGTCGCCCCGCCAGCGCAATCCGGACTCAGGCCCAAGTGGAAGGCCCAAGGGGACAACAGGGCCTTGGCTTCCGAACTCTCGAACCACTCGTCCAGGAACGCACGCGGCGACATGATCAACAGCCTGATCAGATCTAGCGCTTCTACATTCCCCAGCCCGCGATACATCTTCCAGAGCTGCTTAGCCATCGCAAATGAGGGCATGGGCATCTGCAGGAATGGAAAAAGATAGGGGGCTACCTTCTGGAAATACGAGACCAATTCCACCCACGAACTGGCATCATTGTCAGAGTAACGTTCGAACTCCTTGCGCGCCTTCTCGGCATCCGTATAAATTCTGATGCACTGGCCGTTTGGAAATACGCTGGAGAATGCGAGGTCGCCGGCAACGATGTCGAAGCCGTTCTTGTGCAATTCGTCTTTGAAGTCTGTATAAACCTTTGAGCCAAGAAAAAGGCCGATATTGGTGGCAAATAGGTCGTGCTTGAAGCCTGGTTCAAGGATTTCTCCGCTCTTGGCTGCACCTCCCGGGACTTCTGCGAGGTCAACGAGCAATACCTTCAATCCGGCGTTTTGAAGGTATAAGGCAGCAGTCAAACTGTTGTGGCCCGCTCCGATTATGATCACATCTGAATCGTGTTCCATGATCAGTTCACCTCCACTCCCTTGAACCACTGGACAATATCTCCCAGTATCTGGTTATAGTCTCCTGACCAGATCTCCTCGTTGAAGATCTCAACATCGTAGCAGCCGCTGTACCCAGAGGCCTCCACGCTGCGGATCAACCTGCCCAATGGGATGACACCCTGACCGGGCAACAATCGGCGGTCCACACCCAGTGTCTCCATATTCCAGTCGGCCACATGCACGCCCAGAAGTTCGTTGGCCATTTGCTCGATCAATGTTTCAATTCCCGGTTCCCACCAGTTATTATAAAAGTCCAGCAGCACCCCCAGACAAGGAGAGGAGAACTCCCGAACAACAGCCAAAGCCTGGCTCATGGTCACCACCACAGACCACCGGCTGATGTCTATGGGGTGGATAGCCTCAAGGGCCATTTTGACTCCCAAGCTCTCAGCAAAAGGAACAAGAGCCTCGAGCGCGTTCCTCACATAGCCCCTCGACTCCTCCAACTGGCGCGGCAGGGTAGGACCGGAAACAATCAACAGAAATCCCGCGTCAATTTCTTTGGCCAGTTCAAGGGTTTTCTTGGTGTTGTCCACGGCAGCGTCTCGACTATCTTGCGTCCCACCGGTGAAAAGGCCAGCAAAGCATAGGTTGAAAGCTCTCATGCCCTGGCTATCCAAGATGCCTTTTACTTCCGGCCCTTTAAGATGCTCTATCTTGTCCACCCAGACGCCCATATTCTTGATGCCGCGGGAGGCATAGTTCTTAACAGCCTCTTCAAAGCCCCAGGTATTGGTGGTGATTTGGCTAATGGACAACCGTGAAATATCCATCGGTTCTTCTCCTTTCCGAAGCTTGTTCATGCACATGAAAGGCGCCCCTCAGACGCCTTCGCCATCACGGGTTAGGGTTAGACTGGAAACTTTCGTAATTGATAAAAGGTAAGTTCCCCCTCAATCCAGAGAGGCATCCATGGATGGCAGCTAACTAACTCACTGAGATACGCACCTTAGCTAGACATTCGGTTGTGAACTGACTTGCCTCACCTCTGACATTTTTGCTGCGACTTCACCGTTCGTAATTTTGGTTCCTTCCACAGCGAAACTTTTTAGTATCCCTATTTGCTTATCAACCGTCCCTTGTACATGAGCGATTTGCTCTTTACTCAAATGGCTGTATTTTCCGACGAGGGAGAGATAGGCTTCCACGGGCAACGGGTTGTCCACCGGATGGGTAAAACGCAGGCGACCTTCTTCATTGACGTATTCCCACAAAGGAACCATATTGGTCTCTACGGCTTTACGCGCAACTTCAATGAGCTTGCTTGGTGAGAAGCGCCAGCCTGTTGGGCAGGGTGAAAACACATGGATGTAAGCCATCCCCTTTTTAGAAGCCTTAACCGCCTTATCCACTTTAGCGTAATAATCCTCCATAAAGGCCATAGAAGCCGTAGCGACGTATTCACAGTTGTGCATGACCATAAGAAGCGCCAAAGGCTTGGCATCCCTCGTCTTGCCCCTCAACACCGTCCCTACAGGTGTGGTGGAGGTCCATGCCCCAAATGGGGTCGTGCTGGACCTTTGGACGCCGGTATTCATATAGCCTTCGTTGTCTAAACAGATGAAGATCATCTGCTCACCTCGTTCGGCTGCTCCAGAGAGTGATTGGAATCCCACGTCCGCTGCACCGCCATCGCCTGCAAAGGCGAGCATGGTCACATCTCGGCCGATTCGGTTATAGTAACGCCGGGCACCAGCAAGCATTGAAGCCGTGTTGGTCAGGAGGGGATGAAACACAGGGACCTTTGTGGCCGTAATGCCATTTACACCCACGGAACCCACACCGGCGATACAGCCGGGTGGTGTCGCCACGACGGTATTTGGGCCTATGCGGCGCAGCGTATGACGTATGAGTAACTCGGAATTACACCCCAGACAGGCCGACATACCAGGATCAAAGAGATCTTCCAGGTCTCCCCAGCTATTAAAAAGGTCAGCTCCTGTCTTTATTTCAAGTGCCCCACGGGGGCAGGCCTTAACACACGCTGGATCACCACCGCAGAAATCGCATTTCATGACCTGGTCCGTGACTGGATTATAGGTTATGCCCGCGTAGGGGCAGGTCAGCGTGCAGAGCTGACAACCTACACACTTGTTCTCATCCCATTCGACCACCCCCGATTCCTCACTCTTGGATAAAGCCCCTGCAGGGCAGTTCATAGCGCAACGGGGTTCGCTGCACTGATGGCACAGTACCAGGGCAAAACCCCCATTTTGGTGATCGGGCACAAGCTGGATGCGTGAATGGGCTATATTGCGGGTGCCTGAGTGGAACTCGGCACAAGCCTCCAAGCAGTCTTTACAGCCGTCACATTTCTCTGGATGACATATGATTGTGTGGTATCCTTTGCCCAAGGTCTCATTCCTCCTCGTCTTTATTTGATCGCTTCAAAAGCCCAGTAAAAGGTATCACGACCAAGTTTTCTTCATTAGGAGACGTCCTATTTCCACGGGAGCACCGGCGAAGCGTTTCTTGACCTCGCTGAGGTCTATCTGCCTTCGTATGAGTTGGTGCATGATTCCAGGATCCATCGAAGCGTTAATGCACGAAACGCCAACAAGCCTGTCGTTCTGATAAACGAATTTCTGATACTGTATGCCGCTAGGTAGAAACACCTGATCCACTTCCATGTCTTCGCCTGGCTCAGCAACGTCAACCAATCCAATAGAAAAAGAGCGATGACCGAAAAATTTATATGTGTTCATGGGAACGCTACCCGGGTACGGCTTTAGCGCTGGATCGCCTACCATGTCCAGGCCAGCTGTTCGCCCCTGCTCTACAGCTGTAGGAAGTGTCCCCTGCACGACCTTTGATGAATCCAAAAAACTCTTGGCCTGGGCCACGTCACCCGCTGCCCAAATGTTACTCGCGCTTGTCCGCATGGTGTCGTCAACAAGGATACCCGCATCTGCCTCGATCTCTGAGCTGGCGAGATAAGATATGCGTGGCTTCACGCCCGTCGCAACGACAAGTAAGTCAGCCGAGAGATCTAGGCCAGATTCTAAGGATACGGCGCACGCGCCGTTCGATGAGGTCACATGGGTCACGATGCTCCCGGTTAGAATGTGCAGGCCATGTTCTGCGAAAACCTTCTGTATCAAACCTGCTGCCTGCTTCTCGAAATAGCCGGGCAGCAAGTGAGGTAACGCTTCCACTATGGTGACATCAAGCCCCGCTTGGGCGAGACTCTCAGCGGCATGCATGCCGATGAGTCCTGCTCCCAAAATAATGGCCGACTTGGCCACTTGGGCGGTCTTCCCTAGTCTCTGCGCGTCTTCCAAGGTGCGTAAGACATGGAACGGTGCTTCTTGCAGCCCGGGAATTGGAGGTAACGTCGGTTCCGCCCCTGTGGCAAGAAGCAGGTTCTCGTATTCCAGAGTTTCGCCCGATTCCAAGCTCACGGTCCTAGAGGCTGGGTCCACACCCACGACCCTGGCACCTGGCCTAAACTTGACCGCAAGACGATCCATGTAAGCCTGGTCCATCAGGAAAACCTTCCCCGCATCCACCTTTGCTGAAACCACATAAGGGAGGATGGTGGGAGAATAAGGAAAATGCTCCTCTTGGGTTAACAGGGTCATAGCACCAGCCGTGTCTTGGACGCGAATAGCCTCAATCGCAGACAATCCAGCGTGACTGCTTCCAACAATAAGGTACTTGCTGTGGTCCATGATTGCTTCCCCACCTGTGTCCATTATTCGTTTAGCCAGATAGGATGCGCTACGGTTTCTCCGCGAAGGGCCCTGGCTGTGGTTTCAATGACACCACTGAAGTGTTCCACGGTAATATCTGCCCCAGCCAGACCCCCGATAAAGCTGACCGCAGGAATCCGCTCTTCCAAGAAATACTGGGCCGAAAGGAGCTCCTGGTACACAGGTCCCGAATTCCAGCCAAAACTCACAGAACGGTCTACCACGCCAACGGTCCTGACCTTTGAAAGGGCCTGACACACAACCTGAAGCGGAAAAGGGCGGAAGGTTTTGATTTTGATCAAACCGACTCTTTCGCCGGCTTCTCGCGCGATATCGACCGCATCCTTGCCTGCCCCGGCCATACTCCCGATGGTCACGATAGCGTACTCTGCATCCTCTAAGAAGTATTCCTCCACCAAAGGCGCATGGTAACGCCCGAAGCGCTTTCCCCATTCTTGGTGGACTTCAGTGATCACCGGCAGAGCGTTCTGCATGGCCTTGCAGCTCCCCTTCCGGTATCGCGCAAACATCGCTGGTCCAGGACCTCCGGCCCCCCCTGTAAGGGGGTCCACACCCATGGGCCGATCAGGGTCCAGAGCAACATGCCAATTGGTATTTTTTTCACCTAAGAAATCGTCCACCTCTTCCTGATCCGGTATTTCCACCTTTTCCACACCATATGAAAGGTAGTTTCCGTCATGGTTCACATTGACGGGAAGCATGACGTCTCGATGCTCGGCAATTTTGAATGCCATAACCACGGTGTCCAGGATTTCCTGACCATTTTCGCAAAACATGTGCACCCAACCCACTTCCCGCACCGTCATAGCATCCTGCTGACCACCCCAAACGCATTGGGGCGTAATCCCATCTCTTGTCACGATGGACATGACAATAGGCAATCGCAATGGGGGCGTGCGGAAATAAGGCTCGAACATGAAGGCAAGCCCTTGGCCGCAGCTGGCAGTAAAGGTCCGAGCCCCGGCGAGACAGGCTCCCTGCAAAACCGAGAGCACACTGTGCTCACCCTCGACGTCCATCAAGTCCGCCTGGATAATACCGTCAGCAACGAACTGCGATATGTACTCAGCCAGGGAGGACTGGGGTGTAATGGGATAAACGGCCACCATATCAGGGCGGGCTAAAGCCACCCCCCAAGCCGCTGCTTCATTTCCGTCACACACAATTGTTTTCGCCATAGGCTAATCCTCTAGCTCCTCAACCATGGTAATGGCATGATGTGGACATTCCTGGGCGCAAATACCGCAGCCCTTGCAGATCTCAAGATTCGCCTCAAACCAGTATTTCTTTTCCACGATGCACTGCGTGGGGCAATAGACCCAGCAAGTGGCACACTTGACGCATTTATCCCTATCCACAACAGGGCGCTCGGCACGCCAGTCTCCTGTTTTTAGCACCACATGTTCGGTAGCGATGGGGCAAAGATCATTGGGAATGGTTGATTGATCAAAAGGCTTTCGCGCCTGTGGTCTCATATGACCTCCTAAAACTTTTTGATTTCATGGACTCTGGTTTCCTCGTAACCTCTTTGCACCGCCTGAATGTTTTTGTCCAAGGCTGCATCTCGAAAAGCGACCGATTCAATAGCCTCGCCCAGGGAATCCATGGAAACCATGGCGGTGGCTTTGACAAGGGCCCCCAGCATAATGGAATTTGTGATGGTCCGGCCAAACACCTGCAGGGCGATGCCAAATGCGTCGCAGAGCCCCACCTTGGTCACGGTCTCCGGCACCTGAAGTTGTTCTATGGACTTCTTGGTAGACTGGACCCAAACCCCGTTAGGGTTCATACCAGAGAAGATGTCAACAGCTCGGGGAAGGGTGGGATCCATGCACACAATACAGTCAGGATGGTAGATATTGGTAACCTGTCTGATTTCCTTATCGTCATATCGTAAAAAGGATGCTACGGGTGCCCCTCGCCTCTCAAAACCAAAGGCGGGGATGGCTCTCACAAATTTCCCTTCATTGACTAACGCCTTAGCCAGGATCTTGGCAGCCAACACCGCCCCCTGGCCTCCCCTGCCGTGAAATCGAATCTCGTACATGGTTGCCCCTGTTACTGCAGATTTTGGGTAATCACTGGGAAAACTGAGAAATGTCCTTTCCTTCTAGAATCACAAGTTTGGCGGATCAAACGTTGCTTGGCGCTTTCACTCAAAGGAGTAACCGGTCCTAGAGTTTCCGGCGCAGATAGGACCCACTTCCCGGTTCAACAAGGATCTTGCCATCTTGATAAGCCACCTTGCCCCCTTTTACGACAACCGAAGGCGAACCTTTCAGGGTCTTGCCCTCATAAAGAGAGAAATCGCCATATGAGAAGAGGTCCTTGCTTTTGACGACCCACTCTTTTTCTAGATCGAGCACAACGAGATCCGCATCGCTCCCCACACTGATGGTTCCCTTCTGAGGGTAGAGGCCGTAAATCTTGGCCGGATTGGCCGTTGCCCTGGTCAAGATGGTTTCCAATGGCACATTTCTCTTATGGAAGCCTTCCGTTAATATCGCCGGAAGATGGGTCTGCAAAATGGGATACCCGGGCATGGCTCCCAGCATACCTTTTTCTGCTTGTTTTACCTCGCTGTTCATGCTCACGTTGTCGGTTCCAAATGAGTCTATTGTTCCATCTCTCACCCGATCCCAGAGACCGTCCACATCCTTCTGATCCCGTAACGGAGGTACCATCTTTCCCAGAAATCCAAACGGATCTTGTTTATTCACCGAAAGATACGCTGAAGTGGTCTCACCAAAAGCCCGGGCCGCCCCTGTTTTCTTGAGCGCAGCGAAACGATCCGCACCTTCCTTGGTTGAAATATGTACAATGTAAAGTCTATTGCCCGCCTTTTCAGCCAAGTAGTATGCCCGCATAATGGCCTCTTCTTCAGCCATGTTTGGTGCGGTGTCCGCCCAGTCGGCCAGTGTGCCGTCCGGTTTTTCACGGGACACTTTCTCAAAAGCCACGTCCAACATGGACTGATCCTCGCAGTGGATGCAGGCCGTAGCCCTTTCTCCCATGGAGGCGACCTTCTTGAATCCTTCATAGATGAAGCCGTCTGTAACGCCAGGAAACACACCACGTACTCCGGCCATGTAAAACTTGAAGGAAATCACCCCGAACTCTTCGTAGTATTTACCCATTTCCGACATCTGCTCGTCCGTGAAGATACTTAGATGGAAGAAAAGATCTGCGGAAGACTTCTGGTTCACGATGTCGATCAGGTTTCCGACCTGCGGGAGATAGGACTCTCCACCGCCCATGAATACGCCGACAGTCGTTACACCACCAGCCAGAGCGGCCCGCGTCTCGGTCTCACATTCCTGCGCGAAGTCGCTAAATATCCCTAAATGAATATGGGGATCGATCACTCCGGGAATGACCAGTTTCCCTTTCGCGTCTAAGGTCTGCTGAGCCTCGGGTAGCCCTCCAGGGCCACCTAGAAGAGCGATTTTGCCACCGTTGACAGCAATGTCCAAATCAAAAAAACCGCTCTCTGGAATGAATACTCGCCCGTTTATCAATTTCAATTCAAGCATGCAAACCCTCCTTTCCAATGTCAGGGGCCTTAGGCCTGTAAATCTTTCTTAACTGTGGTCCATGTTGTTTCGATTCCTAAAGATCTGGTTTTCTCGGAAAACCAACTGAAAAAAATCAAGGAGCAAACTATATGCCAAATCGCTTTGTTACATTTAAGATACTAAAAATTCAACACAAATCCGATATGGCCAGACCCATTTAATTTCTACCTTAGCACCCATTTTTACAGATCTGAAGTGAATTCTTTACGCCGCTTTACAGATGCTGCAAAAAAGAGGCGTTCTGCTGGCCTTTCTCCTATCATTCTGGCGGATTAAAAGCCTTGGCACCGCAGACCCAGACGCCCTACAGAACTTGGAGCGATTCCGCTGTTATGACAGGACAGAGTCCGTATCAAAGAAGGGGAACTCCTCCTGGAAGGCCAACGCACTCTTGTCGCGCCGATCACAGTGATTTGAGAAAGGGGAGCCAAGAACGTTCAAATTGCTGATCAATGCAAACCAAACTTCTTGCACCAGGAGTAAACCGTCGGTCGAGAAATCTTGAGCACCTTGGCCATCTTCGTGATGTTTCCTTCCACTTCATAATAGGTTCGCACAAATTCCAGATAGCGCTCTCTTTCCTTCTCAGGAAGATGGGGGGGTATGGGCCCGTTGGTGCGGATAGCTTCCGGCAAAACATCCCAGGTGATGGTCTCTCCAGGACAAATGATGATAGCTTGTTCCAGCGCATTCTTTAACTCTCGGATATTTCCAGGCCAATCATACGCTGTAAGCGCATCAAGGGCACTTTGAGAAATTTCCGTTACCCTCTTGCACATAGCCTGCGTAAGGGCACCTATGAAATAGTCGACCAAGCCGGGAATGTCTTCCCGGCGTTCCTCAAGAGTTGGCAGGTGGATAGAGATCCGCGCTAGAGAAAATTGTCAAGCTTGTCATATACTTGCGCAATGCAAGCGACTCTAATGAATACTATTCGGCAACTTCTGCATTCCTTGAGCAGCATTGCCCTGATTTACTGGAGAATCCTCCTGCCATGACCTTGGTGGAATCCGGCCTGTACCAGGAAGAGATGCTTGTGGAAATA
>Ga0209427_10002400_pt1 | contig 22073 bp, 22 predicted proteins | sample DeeMarSWOR136_30_FD_187465 | JGI IMG/M metagenome (GOLD analysis project Ga0209427, IMG submission 187465) | Marine sediment microbial communities from White Oak River estuary, North Carolina - WOR-1-36_30 (SPAdes) (version 2) | ecosystem: Environmental > Aquatic > Marine > Intertidal zone >...
AAAAACTGGGCCGGATAAAAACGATCGGCATTGGTGATAGCCTCAATGACATGCCCATGCTCGCCGAGGTTGATTACCCGGTCCTGGTGCAAAAACCGGGCCACGGCTGGGAGGAAATCGACCTGCCCGGACTCTACCGGGTGAGGGGGGAGGGGCCCCGGGGGTGGGTTCGCGCCATTAGAGAACTGACCGGGATATCAGGCAGCTAACTACTATTAATAGCACTTAACTTCTGCTCCGCCAGCCTAATTTTTCTGCCCATATATATTGACAATAGACAACTATATGGCATAATATATGACTACTGGCATTAAAAGGGTGCTGAAATGTTCGGGAGAACGAGGTTACTGATTGCCGATGGGCTGCCTGAAGTCCGCCAGGCTCTGGCCAGCAAGCTGATGGCCGACCCCGCCATAGAGATTGCCGCTGAAGCTGGCGATGGGATAGAAGCGGTAAGCATGGCAGCCGGGGGCGAGCCCAATGTGGCTTTAATCGACCTCTATCTGCCCCCGATGGGTGGCATCATGGCGATAGAGTGGATTAAAGAGAAGCACCCCAATATAGTTATTATTGCTCTTGCCCGCCGTGATAATGACCCCCGCATTATTGATGCCCTGCAGGCCGGCGCCAGCAGCTATATATTAAAGGAAGCTTCCTCAGAATTACTGCTCCACATTGTCCGTAGTATCAGTGTCATCTTTTGTTTCCCCGGTTCGGCATGAATCCCCAAAGTTGACACACTTTTAAGCAGCGAGGTAAGAGTCAATCTGGTTTACACCCTGCCCGGCGCTACCGGGATAAAAGCGGGCAGTAACTATTTTAATCAGACGGTGACGAGTTCATAGTCCAGGCTGCCCATACCCAGCTTGGCAGCTACCTCCAGCTGGATTAAGCTGCTAACCCCGTGCAATTTGCCCAGCAAGTCAGGCGGTCTAGTCTCGGTGGTAATCAGCCGGGCCCGGTCAATCAAGTCCAGCGAGGCTTTGTCAATCGCCACCGGGTCATAAGAAGCCAGAATGCCGACATCCGCCACCAGATTACTCCCCGAGGCGGCGGCGCAGTCACAGTATGGCGTCACATCCTGAATAAAGTTGATATACCCGGTCCTGCCCTTAAATTGGGCATGTATCGCCGCCGCGGCATGAGCCATTTCCACCTGAAGCTTCTCTTTGACGCCTTCAGGCCAGAACCAAGCCTGGTTGGGGCAGGTAAAGCGACACTCACTGCAGGCATTGCACTTATCCCGGTCACGAATTAGCTGGTCCTGGCTGATGGTCAGCGCCGCAGTGGGGCATATCTTGACACAGTCCCCGCAAAGGTCACACCGGGAGTCGTCATGCGCCGGGCAGTTCACCATATGCTGGGCACGCTTGGTCTCTTTGGTGACACAGCCCATCGCCAGATTCTTAAGGGCGCCGCCAAAGCCGGAAAGGGCATGCCCCTTGACATGAGACAGCACCAGCATATTATCCGCCTGATAGATTTCCGAGGCGAGCCTGACCTCCCGCAGCTGGCAGCCCTGGATGGGATTTTGAACCGCCAGCGAGATGGCAGAATTTTCATCACCACCGGCAATAACGATGGGGGCGCCAATGCTATCGGCGACAAAGCCATTGCTGGCGGCGGTAGATAAATATCCGGCCACGGTACCCCTCCCACCGGGATAGTTAACCGTAGTATCAGTGGCAAAGGGCTGTCCGCCGGCGTTCTTGACCAGGCTGATAATCTTGGCGGCAAAAATCGGCCGCAGATAGGCGGTGTTCCCCAGCTCACCCATATGGAGCTTGACCGCTACCGAGCCGCGGGCTACTTTAGCCAATCCCAGCCCGTTAAAAAGGGCTTCCAGACCAGCTAAAATGTTGCCTTTTCGGGAGTAATCAAAGAAAAGAACCCTGGATTTCATTTGGCCTTCGCACGCGACACCAGTGCTTTAACTTCCTGATAGAACTCATCCGGGGACTTGCCCTCGGCCAGCTTCTCCATGGGGCAGACATCATCCCCCACCTGGATATGGTTGACGATACTGGAAAAATGATAGCTGATGCCAAACTTCTCCAGGCTCTGCACTGCCGCTTGGCTGGCCACCGGGCTATACACCGTGAGGCAAAGGGCTTTCTTTAACAGCAGGGCGGCGGCATTGCCCACGATACGGTCGTAGATGATTACCCCCTCTGTCTGGGGCACAAAGGCTTTAATATAATCGAGAAGGGGTAATAACCTTTTCCTTCTGGACTGGAAAATCAGTCTGGTTCCTTGATATACCCACAGTGCATCCCGGCTACCGGCAAACTCTTCTAGTAACTTACTGCCGTGCATCTCGTATTCCCCAATATCGGCTTAGCCACCGGACCAGAAGCGGGAGGATGATTAGCTGGCTGAGCATACCCGGCCAGCCCTGGGCTATAACCGACCATACATAGTGAAAGGGGTTGACGCCACCCAGGTAGATTAGCAGCACCGCCAGCCCGAGAAACAGCCGCCCGATGAGCATGGCACCGAGGACTGACCAGAATATTCCCAGGTTAAATTTCTCTCGCAGGATACCGGCCGCCAGACCGTAAAAGACGATTTCAACCGTAATCTGGGGCAGTACGGCTAATACCGGCATCCCGGAAACAGCAAAGCTGACCAGCGGGGTGACCAACCCCACCAGTAAACCCGCCCTCCAGCCAAACAAAAGAGCGGCCAGAATGACAAAGAGGTGCATCGGTAAAAAAGTAGGCCCGGCCAGAGGATGGAACTGATGGCAAGCCCAGGGCACCAAGACATCCAGCGTAATAAAGACGCCGGTCAAAAGATAAAGGCGAGCCTCATTAAACTTTAAGGTCCGAAAAGGAGCGGTGGCGGAAACGGCTGGCAATTCAAGTTGATTGCCCATGGTTAAAAGCCTCTCCTTCCTTAATAATATATGGAGATTATACCGTGCCGAAATAGCATAGTAAAGACTGAGGCGCGTCATTATGCCGGCTATTTTGAGGTTATTGACAGGGGTATTGACAATTATTTCAACAAGGATTAAACTTAAGCTGCTGTGCGGCAGGACCCTAAGATAATGGATTTTGTTTACTGGCTAGGAGCTTAGGGAATGAGTCAACGTCTTAGACGTGTTCATTTTAACACAATAAAAACCCATCGCTTAAGTTATCGCACTGTTGACATCAGTAAGGGCAACGCCCAAAATCAGCATAAACCCCTATTGACAAAGCCCATACCCGCGTTTATAATAGACGCAATCAACGAAGCTACCCCTGGGTTTATAGTAGGCAAAAATGCAGCTTATACTGATTTCCCTATCGGTCAAAGCAGCGTGGGAAATATCTTTTTGCATCCCATAGACGAATCTAAAGGGGGGCTTATTACGCCTGCGGGCTAGAAAGGAGGGAACGCAGCGAAAAACTAGCCACTCTATTCAAATTGAGAAGGAGGTTTCAAGTACATGGCAGTTTATGCAGTCGAAATTACCAATAGAGGAGTTTACCAATACAATCTGGGTAGGAGAATCAGCCGAGACGTTGTTTTAGCGGCTCGCAAGATGGGGAAAGTCGGGGTTGCCTTCGGGCGCTACAGCGATTCACCAGAGCGTAATGGCATCCCAATGAAATGGTTCGCCGTTATCGCCGATGATAATGATGAGCTCGAAGAACAAATGGCGAAATACTATCCCGAAATTGTGGACGCTGCCATAGTCCTCGATGACACCCTGCTCAAAGGTATTGAGTCCTGGTCATGGGATGGTCTTCACCCCGCCAACGAACGCGTCAAAGAGAAGGGCGTGATGATAGTAGTGAGCAACCAGTCCCACGATGAACTGCTGAAGGACGTCCACACCAAGGAACTCCCCTACAAGCTGATAACAATCCCTGGCGAGGCTAGCTTCTCCGGAATGTGGATAATCCGGGACGACAAAAGCGAGGCCCGAATTATGGGTGCCCTCGCCGCTGCTCTACCGGATATGCTTAGCCCGGATTCAGTACAGCAAATCTTCAAAGACAAGGTTGACCAAGACGCTGCGGCAAGGGCCGCCAAGCAGATGGTGACCAGAGTGGTCGAGCCAGGCGAAGGCAATCCAGAGGAACCCTACCGCTACGAGCTGCCGGTTTGGCAGGACCTGACCGAGTACGGGATAGCGGTAGTTGGTATGGGCAAGGGTGGCGGCTATCACGGTGGTAAAGAAGGCTACGAGCCAACACGCAGCACCACCTACCGCAAGCACCTTACCCGCACTTTCCGCCCAGTAACCAACTTCGATGCCTGCACGCAGACCAGAGATTGCTGGCTCAACTGCCCCGACGAAGCCTACAACGTTACCCCCGATGGCTACTTCGAATGCGACTATGGTGCCTGTTCCGGCTGTGGTAAGTGCGCCGAGGTATGCCCGGAGAAGTGCATATCCATGGTATCAGAGTCAGAATTTAATGATGAAGCCAGTGTCTACGACATGTGGAAGAAAGATAAGGCCGCCTATAAGAAGTTCTTCGAGGCAAAGGCAGCCAAAGGTTGGGTCGGTGGGCAGCTGATTGGTCCTCACGGCTACGTTCGCAAGGGCCAGTACGACGAAGAAATAAAGAAAACGGGCATAAAGTAGAGAGATAATTCCCCCTCAGCTTGCTGAGGGGAGATAACCAGAAAGGAGCGTTAGCATGGTTTTAGAAAAAGCAAAAATTGGTGAAGAGCACGAAGCACTTATGAGCGGGTGCGAGGCTATCGCCGTTGCTCTGGCTATGGCTGACGTGGATGTCATTACCGGCTACCCCATTCGCCCCTACGACACAGTCATCAACTACATAGCTAGGCTCATTGCTGATGGGCAGATGGACGCCGATTTAATCCACGCCGAGATGGAGCATTCCCAGTTTGAGATTGTCAAGCACGCCTGTGTTAGCGGAGCCAGGGTATTCACCGGTTCCAGCGGCGTCGGCTGGGTCTTCGCCATGGAGCCCCTCGTCGTCTCGCCGCCAGCACGCATCCCGATAGTAGCCATCTGCGGTAACCGAGCCGTTGATGACCCCGGTGCCTTCGGCTGCGAGCACAATGACCAGTATCTGGTGCGCGACGTGGGCTGGATGATAAACTGGGCGGACACCGCTCAGGAAGCACTGGACTTGATTCTGATGTCCTACCGGGTAGCCGAAGACCCCAGGGTTTTCCTCCCCTGCTCATTGGGGGTAGACGGGGCTTTCCTCACCCACGCCATGAACCTTGTCAAGCTACCCAGCAAGGCGCAAGTTGACAAGTTCCTGCCGCGCTATGACCGTGGCAAACTACGTCTTCACCCCGACAATCCCATCTCCGTCGCCGTTCAGGTGAACGAGGACTGGCTCCAGGAGCTCCGCAGAACCATCGACGAGGGAGCCAGGATTTCCAAGACGGTAGTCGAGCAAGCCGCCAAGGAGTTCTACCAGATCTTCGGCCGGCAGAAGAATCCTTTCTTTGAGGAGTACATGACCGAAGACGCTGATATGGTTTTGGTCGGTGCCGGAACCCTCTCCCTATCAGTCCGGGCTAATGTCCGCAAACTGAGAAAGGAAGGCAAGAAAATCGGCTTCGTCCGCATGAAGTGGCTCCGCCCCTTCGCTGTGGAAGAGGTCCGCGAATGCCTATCCCGATTCAAGGCAGTCGGTGTTATTGACCGTGACTACTCCTACGGCTCACCCGACTTCGGTGGCATAATGTTCCACGAAATGCGCTCCGCCCTTTATACCGCCAAGAAGCAACCCCTAATCTCCAACTTCATCTGCGGGCTGGGCGGTCGTGAGATCTACGAGGCGGATGTCCGAGAGATGATGAAAATCATGGAGGACAGCATTAAAGCTGGTACAGTGAAGGACACCGTTACCTGGGTCGGAACGAGAACTAGATAGAGGAGGTTTAATAGAACAATGACGATGACAATGGAGTTCGAACGGATTCGCGGGGTTAAGGCTGCCCCTCTACCAGAAATGTATACTTCTGGCCACCGCACCTGCCAGGGTTGCGATTCAGCCCTGAACTGCCGCTACATAGCCAAGGCAGCCGGCCCCAGGAGTATCGCGCTCGGGGCTACCGGCTGTATGTATGTCGCCAACACCAGCTACTACAGCACCCCCTGGGCAATACCGTGGATGCACACCCAGCTGGGCGCCACCGGCTCGGCAGTTCTGGGGGTAAGCGCTTCCCTGAAAGTTCAGATGCGCAAGGGCAAGATTAAGAATGAGCCCATCAACGTCATCGGCATCGGCGGTGACGGCGGTATTGCCGATATGGGCCTTTCCGCAGTCTCAGCCACCCTTACCTGGCCTGAATACAACTCCCTGATTGTTATGTACGACAACGAGTCCTACGCCAACACTGGTATTCAGGTATCCTGCCAGACCCCATACGGCGCCCATACCACTTTCAGCCCGGTGGGGACAGTAAAACGCATCATGCACAAACGATGGAAGAAAAACACCGCCGCCATGTTGGCGGCCGGTCATCCTGAGTGCCGCTACGTTGCCTCCGCCTGCACCGCCTACCCGATTGACCTGATGAACAAGGTGCGGCGGGCGCTTTCCATTGGCGGACCGACTTTCGTCGCCATCCTGTGTCCGTGCCCCAAGGGGTGGGATTTTGACCCCAGGTACTCCCATGAGATGGGAGAGATGGCCTGTAAGTCGGGCATGTGGGCAAACTGGGAGATGGAAGATGGCAAGTTGACCTTCCAGACACCCAGTTCAGGCATCATCAAAGGGATGGTAAAGAGGACACCGGTGACTGAATACCTGCAAAGGCAGGGACGTTTTGACCACCTCACGAAAGAAGACTTTGACCACATCCAAAAGCAACTGGACAAGATTTGGGGTGATTGGGGAATTCCAGCAATTCTTCCCTTTAAGGTTGCAGAGGGTGAACTAGCATAAGTAAGGAGGTGATGCGCAGAGACAAACAAGTTTTTCCCCTTTTTCCCGACACCGAATCTCTTTAAAATCTTTAGTACTAAAGAATTTAAAAGGAGGTCGAAAGGAGGTAAATCGGTGAGAAAGAGATTACTTTTGATCCCGCTGGTCCTGATACTGTCCGTGGGCTTGGTCGCCACCGGTTGTGCGCCTGAGGCTGCACCAGCGGCACCAGCGGCACCAGCGGCACCAGCGGCACCAGCGGCACCAGCTGCACCAGCCGCGCCAGCGGCACCCGCCGCTAAGGCATGGCCACAGCGACCTATTGAGTTCGTCATTCTGGCTGGTGTCGGCGGTGGCGCTGACCAGTACGCCCGCTTCATGACCGGCATCAACCTGAAGAAGCACTACATTGACCAGGACCTGCTGCCGGTTAACCGAACTGGTGGCTCCGGTGCGGTAGCCATGGACTACGTGTTGAAGCAGGAAGGGAGCGATTACTGTATCCTGATTACCCTCAACAGCTTCATCACCACACCCCTGTTCCAGGACCTACCGTTTAGCTACAAGGACTTCACCGATGTAGCTATCCTGGCCCTGGACAACTTTGTCCTCTGGGTGAACAACGACCGACCATGGAACACTTTTGCCGAGTTCATAGCCGACGCTAAGGCGGAGAGCATTGAGGTTTGCGGCACCGGGACCAAGATTGAAGACGAGACGCTGTGGAACAGCATCGCGATGGTGTACGAAACCGAGCCGTTCGTCTATGTTCCCTATCCGGGCGGTGGTGATGTCGCCAAGGCGCTAGCCGGCAACCACCACGCCGCCACGGTGAACCAGGTGAGCGAGGCTATCGGCTACTTCCCCGAGTACGTCCGACCGCTGGTCGTCTTCCAGCCGGAACCGCTGACCGTTCCCGGTCTGGAGAACGTACCCACCTCTGACAAGGCTGACCCCGCCAGTGACCTCGAGTACTACCAGATACGAGGCATTATGGCGGCTCCGGGAATGTCGGCTGAAGCCCAGGCCGGCGTAGTCGGCTTATTCAGCGATATCAATGATGACGCTGAGTGGTCTGGATTCCTTGAGGAAGTCGGCATTCGCCAGGTCTTCATTACCGGCGACGATTGTTGGGACTTCTGGGATAAGCAGCAGGAATTGCACGAAACACTCTTCGCGCAATTGGGCTGGCTAGGAGCAGGAGCCGAATAACTTTTGCCGATTCGGCCTAGATCAGGTGCAGGGCTGGTTTTCCCAGCCCTGCACCCTATAGGAGTGTAGGATGCGAATAGCAGAGATAGTTGTTGCCTCATTATTCATAGGTATCGGCCTCGTATGTCTTCAGGACGCAATTAGGCTCGGTATCAGCGCCGTCGGCACCAATGGCCCACAAGCCGGCTTTATCATCTTCTGGCTGGGTGTGCTCCAGCTCGTTATGGCTGCGGTTATCATCTTCCAGGGCGTGAGGAAAAAGAAAACTGAGGAGAGCTTCTTCATCAACCGAGACGCAATGATGGGCGCCGGCTACGTGGCATTGACCTCGGGCCTCTTCTGCCTGATGATGCAGCTTTTAGGAACATACCTCGCCATCTTCATTTATAGCATTGTGTTTACCTGGTGGCTCGGAAAGTGCCGCTGGTTTTCAATCATAGGGCTAGCCGTGATATTGACCGTAGCCTTTTATTACGGCTTTGAGCAAGGACTGATGATTCCCCTGCCCAAGAGCCCGTGGTATGTATTGGGATTTCCCGTCTAGGAGATGTTGAATGGAAGTTTTACTTGAGTCATTGCATAACCTGATGATAGGATTTGGGATAGCGCTAACCCCCACAGCAATACTGTTTGTGACCCTGGGGTGTGTCCTGGGGTTGGTTGTCGGCGTCCTGCCCGGGCTCGGCGGTACCGCCGGGGTAGCCCTGCTGCTACCGCTGAGTATCCTGGTCCCCCGTGAGATTGGCATCATCTTCCTGGCCGCTATCTACTGGGGCGCTCTCTACGGGGGCGTCATCACCTCTATCCTGTTTGCCATTCCCGGGGAGCCATGGTCAGTGGCGCTCATCTTTGATGGCTACCCGATGGCGAAGAAGGGAAACCCGGGACTGGCACTGAGCGCTGCCTTCTTCTCTTCCTTCTTCGGGATGATTGTCGGGGCCGTTATTATGGTCCTGGCCGCCCTGCCCATTGCCCTGTTTGCCCTCAGGTTTGGCCCGCCGGAAATGTTCGCCATTATGATGCTGGCGTTCAGTACCTTCGTCGGGCTGGGTAGAGGCTCAGCCTGGAAGACACTGCTCTGCACTGCCTTCGGGTTGCTGCTGACCACAGTGGGGCTTGATATTGTCACCGGCCAGCCACGACTTACCTTCGGTTCCATCATGTTTCTGAGCGGCTTTCACTTCGTACCGGTAACCGTCGGTCTCTTCGGTCTGGGCGAAATCCTAGTTAACGCCGAGGAGAGGATAGGGCTGAAACTGGAGAAGATTGCCGCCAAGATGGGAATGAAGGACTTTAAGGACGGCTTGCTGTCGCTATGGCAACGCAAGTGGATCACCATTATGGGCACCTCCCTCGGTTTCTTCATCGGCGTACTGCCCGGCACGGGGGCAACACCAGCCTCCTTCGTTGGCTATGGCCTTGCCAAGCAATACTCCTCTCACCCAGATGACTACGGCGAGGGCACCATCGAGGGAATTATCGCCCCTCAGTCAGCGGCGCAATCAGCCGGCCTCGGTTCAATCTTGCCCCTAGTTACCCTGGGCATTCCTGGCTCCCCCACTGCGGCCGTTTTGATGGCCGCCCTGTTTATGTATGGCTTATGGCCTGGACCCAGGATGTTCCTAGAGGAAACCGAGTTTGTCTGGGGGTTAATTGCCAGCCTGTTCATCGCTAATGCGGTCTGCCTGATTATCTGCCTGGCGGGGGCACCCGCCCTGGCCGCCATCATGAGGGTTCCCTGGGGTATCCTGACCCCGATAATCGTGGTCGCCCTGGTAATGGGCGGCTATGCCATGCGGAACTTCATGTTTGACGTATGGCAGGTCTTCATCTTCGGCGTACTCGGCTACATCATGAAGAAGCTGAAGTACCCGCTCGCTCCACTAGCCGTGGCACTGGTGCTCGGCGCCATGACCGAACGCGACCTGCGCCAGAGCCTGATTATGGGGAGGGGTTCACCCGCTATTCTCTTCGAACGCCCCATCAGTGCCATAGTCCTAGTTATTGCGGTTCTCCTGTTTGCGCTCCCTCTCATGAAACCGCTGTTTGCTAAGGTGCGAGCGATGAGGCAACCCAAGGCATCATAACCTTAAAACTGGCTGGTACTGGTATTTTAGCCAAAAGGGAAAAATACGGGGGGAATGAGACCTGAATGAGTAAAGGCGGGTGTTGTTCCCCCCTCCCAGAAAACGCTATTTTTAGAGGGTTGCTATCCGGGCTAGACTTACTAATTTGCCCAAACAAGCTGAGGAGATTTAATTCCCTAACCATTCCGACAAGGTATCTTCCGGCGGCTAAATGCAAATAGTGGCATTGACACCAATTCAGCAGTAGAGTAAACTATATGTGGCAAGAATTAGCTAGGATTCTTGGAGGGTTTGATATTAGATGAGTACCGAGGAGCCAAAAGCACTATACCAAGAATACCGAGTTGAGGAATATATTCCTACCGAAGAGCCCTTCTATATAGCAGCTGGAGACGAAATTAAGATATTTGAAGCTGCTTACCAGCAGAGAATACCGGTTCTGCTGAAGGGGCCCACCGGCTGCGGCAAGACCAGATTTCTGGAGTATATGGCTCACCGGCTTGGTCAGTCGTTAATCACCGTGAAGACGAGCCCCAAAGGCGGTGACCACCACCCCCTCCCCTTGGTGACCGTCGCCTGTCACGAGGACCTGACCGGAACTGACCTGGTCGGCCGATACCTGTTGAAGGGAGGCGAAACCGCCTGGATTGATGGCCCGCTGGCGAGAGCGGCTAAGGTGGGCGCCATCTGTTATCTCGATGAGATTGTTGAGGCGCGTAAGGATACCACCGTCATTATCCACCCTCTGACCGACCACCGAAGGATATTGCCGGTAGAAAAAAGGGGAGAGGTCATCAGGGCTCACGATAACTTCCTGCTGGTGCTTTCCTATAACCCGGGCTACCAGAGCGCCCTCAAGGACCTGAAGCAAAGCACCCGGCAGAGATTTATTGCCATCGAGTTTGACTATCTGTGCCGCGACTTGGAGAAGAAGGTCATCGCCCACGAAGGTGGCATCTCAGAGGAAATAGCCTCAGACCTGGCCTATCTGGGGGAAAAGATGAGGCACCTCAAGGAGTACGGTTTACAGGAGGGAGCCAGCACCCGTCTTCTCATCTACACCGCCAAGCTGATTGAGAGTGGTATTAGCCCCCGCCGTGCCTGTCAGGTAGCCGTGGTCTGGGCGTTAAGTGATGACCCTGCGGTACAACAGAGCCTTGAGGAAACAGTATCCGCCATCTTCAAATAAGCCTTTCCCTCTTATTACCGCCTCAAGTGAAATTAGAGTACCGGTAACTAAGCTTTAAGTAAGATTGAACAGAGGAGAAGCTATAAAGATGGAATTTGCTGAGTTGAAAAAAGAGCTTGAGCATTTCTCCAAAAAAGTTGCTGAGCAATTCCGGGCTTCAACCAAGCTCCTAGAGAAGCGTCTATCACCGGAGGAAGTGAGTCAGTGGGCGGAGGTGGGGATGGATATGGCCCGGAACTGTTATAAGAGCTGGGACACAGTTAGCGAGTATTTCAAGGCAACTCCGCAAGTTCTAGACCATCTCGACTTCTCCACACTTGTCCCCTGGGCAGATAGCGGTCGTAAGCTCTGCCAGGATGACTCATCACTGGCCACGGCCTACTTTAAGTCAAGTCCCGAAACGGTGAGCCATCTTCCTGCTGAGAGCCTAACCGAATGGGCCAAGCTGGGGCAAAGCCTCTACCAGGGAGACTGGAAGTCAACTGCCCTAGCCGTCAAGTTCTTCAGCGACAGCCCCAAGCTGGTTCGCTGGCTTAGCCTGGATGAGTTAAAGCAATTTACCCGACTGATCAATTCCCTGGCAAAGCAGCAGCACTATGACATGGCCAATGAATTAATAGATTCAGCCAAAGGAGTGTTACCGGGAATCGCTGCCGAGGACCGCAAGCACTTCATCGCTCTAGGCTCAGCGATAGGCAAGATAGGCACCAAGGATATCTGGGCATACATTAAGTGTTGCCCCCAGGCCTTGTCCCAGGTCAGCAGTGGACTGCGGGGCCAGTTTCTCACTTTAACCGAGCAGATGGTCAAGCTGAAACCGGAAGCTACCGCCGACTTCTTCGCTGATGGTGCCGAGGCGCTGGGTAAGGTGAAACAGGAGCTACACGCTGAGGTCCTGCAGCGGTTTGAAGAACTGATGAAGAAGTCACTGCCGGCAGCTATTGAATTCCTGAAGAGCTCTCCGGCGGTACTGCGCCGGATAAACAGCAAAGACATCGGGGAATGGTTTGAGGCCGGAATCAGAATACTGGGCCGGAATGAAGATGAGGGCATCGCCTACTTCCAGCTGAAGTCGGACCGAGGCGAGGCTATCCTTGACCAGCTCGCCCCCGGTGCTGACCTGGCTTCGTTTAAAGAAGTACTGCACCGGTACTGTAAGGCGCTAACCGGAAAGGATGTCGAGATTGTCGCCGAGGATGAGGCTCTGGAGGAGACAATCAGCTGGACCCAGGCCGAGAGACTCTCCCCGGAAGGGACTGTTGTTTACCTGCCCTCCCATGTCAAGAGATACCCCACCAAAGAAGAGAACTTTGCCTGGCTGAAGGTAATCGTCACCCAGCAAGCCGGACATCTCGAATTTGGCAGCAAGGAGTTCTCCTTTGATAAACCATCCCAGTTCTTTGATGACATGCGTCCGCGCCTGCCGGAGCCAACCAAAGAAGAGGCAGAAGAGGAAGAAGAGCCACTGACTGATTTAGAGCGTTTTTTCCGCTCGTTCCAAGACACTAAACTGGCTAAAGCCATCTTTAATGTGGTTGAGGATGCCCGGATTGACCATACCCTGAAGCAGGAGTACAAGGGGCTGAGTGATACCTACCAGCAGATTCAGCGCGATGAACTTAAACTGAGACGTCCCATCCACCTGCTGCGCTTCAGAGAAGCCCTGGTATGGCTCCTGATTGACCTTACCCTAGAGAAGCTGGAAGATATCCCCGTTCCAGAGGAGGGAGCTTCATATTTTAAATCGGCGGCTCCGATTCTGGGTAAAGTCCTATCCGCCGAGGCTACCGTGGAGGACTCCGCTGAGGCTACCATCCGCCTCTATTCCATCGTGAACAAAGCCCCCAACCTGATATTCCCACCCGAAGCGTGGCAGGTCACCGAAACAGCTACGGGGAAAAAAAAAGTAAAAAAACGGTGACCCTCGTGCCCGAGCCTTCCATTGAGAACCTGGAGGTCAAGGGCGAAGAAGGCCCTTCCGAAGACCGCGAGACCAGGGAAGTTGAGATTACCTTAAAAGACGTGGCTGACGGTAAGATCCCCCTCGGACTTATCTACACCGTTTATTACGAACCGGAGGAAATGGAAGCCACCGATGCCGAAGGCTGGGATGCACCACCAACTGAGGAGCCGGAGCAGGTTTACTACTATGATGAGTGGGACTATGCCGCTGGTGCCTACCGACCGAACTGGTGCACCATCAAGGAGAGGACACTGGAAGAGGGCGCTGAGGACTTTGTGCAGAAAACCAACAAAGAGAACCCGCTACTGGTGGAACAGATAAAGTCCCAATTCCAAGTCCTGGAACTGGGCCACCTCAAAAAGATAAAGAAACTCCCCGATGGCGAAGGACTCGACCTTGATGATGCCATCCAAGCCATAGTGGACCGGAAGTCGGGGGCCACTCCCGATGAGAAGATTTACTGGCGAAAACAGAAGGTAGAGAGAGACGTGTGCGTCGCTCTGCTACTGGACATGAGTGCCTCAACCGCGGAACCGGTTGATATTAGCGAGCTGAAACTGGGCGCCGTATTGCCATCGGGAATGATTCCCAAGCGGATTATCGATGTCGCCAAGGAAAGTATCTCCCTGCTCATTGGAGCCCTGGAAACCATCGGTGATAAATATGGCATCTACGGTTTTTCCAGCTACGGTCGGGAACACATCAACTTCTCCATCATCAAGGAGATTGATGAGTCCTTTTCCCCCAAGGTGGGCAAAAGGATTGACCAGATTTCACCCCTCCACGCCACCAGAATGGGACCAGCGGTACGCCACGCCACCGCCAAGCTGGAAGCAAAGGATGCCAAAAACAGAATCCTGTTCCTCATCAGTGACGGCAGACCCCGGGATTTAGAATATGGCAAGGGCCATGCCGATAAAGAATATGCCATGCATGACACCAAGATGGCTTTCACCGAAGCGGCACGAAAGGGCATTGCCCCCTTCTGCCTTACCGTGGATAAAGAGGGGCACGACTATATGAGGGACATGATGTCCAGTGATATGGGATACGAGGTGGTGGATGATATCAAACTACTCCCGGAACGCCTCCCCCAGCTCTATCGGCGACTGAGCATCTAGACTACCTTCTCTATTCCCCACCGGGCAAGTAATTTACTTCGCTTCTTTCTTCTCGTTCGAAGCCTTATCGCTCTTCTGGTTCGAATTTTTAGCGGGCTTATCGTTGGTGGTGGTATTATTCTCCTCACCCATCATCCCCATCAGCAGTGCCACCCGGGGCACCTCCCCGATAAGCCGTTCATCCTCATCAATCACCGCCACCGGATTGGGGCTGGTGGCGGCCAGTGGTATCAGCTCCTCAATGGGCTGGTCAGGGCCAATCTGAAGGGCGTTACCTTTGACAATCTTGCTCAGCCGGGTAACGCCATCTTTAACGGCTTGCCTCGCCTCATCAAAGGTGATGATTCCCCTCAGCCGCCTCCCCGGGTCCATAATGAAGGCATACTGGACATCATTCTGGCGCATGTCATGCAGGGCTACCTTGGGTCCCTGAAAGCTGTACAGGGTGACTTCCGGGTCTCTCATGATACTCTTCACCATGACCACCTTGCTGCGCGGCACATCACGGACAAACTCAGTGACATACTCATCCGCCGGCACCGATACTATCTCCTCCGGGCTGCCCATCTGGATGAACTGACCGTCCTTCATGATGGCGATGCGTTCCCCCATCTTGAGGGCTTCATTGAGGTCATGGGTGATAAAGACGATGGTCTTGTGCACTTTAGCCAACAGGTCGAGGAACTCATCCTGAAGCTGGCGGCGAATTAAGGGGTCAAGGGCACTAAAGGGCTCATCCATGAGCATTATCTCCGGGTCTATCGCCAGCGCCCGTGCCAGACCGACTCGCTGCTGCATGCCACCGCTGAGCTCGTCAATGTAGTTTTTCTCCCAGCCTTTAAGCTCCACCAGCTCAAGCACCTCCATCGCCTTCTGGTGACGCTTTGCCTTGGGCACGCCCTGCACCTCAAGCCCGTAGGCGACATTATCAATTACGGAGCGGTGAGGCAATAGTGCAAACTGCTGGAAGACCATGCATATCTTGTGGCGGCGCGCCATCCTGAGCTCCTCCTCATCCATGGCGGCCAGGTCAGCACCATCAAGGATGATTTTCCCTTTGGTGGGCTTGAAGAGGCGGTTCAGGCAGCGGATAAGGGTGGACTTGCCGCTGCCGGATAGCCCCATAATAACAAACACCTCACCCTCCATGACATCAAAAGAAACATCTCTGATGGCAATAACATGACCGGTCTGCTCCAGCACTTCCTCCTTGGTCATGTCCTCTTTGATGAGGGTGAGGGCATGCTGCGGATTGGGTCCAAAGATCTTCCAGAGGTGCTGACAGGAAAATTTTACCTGGGGTTCTTTCTCTTCTTCAGTCAGGGGCTGTTCTTCTTCACTCACAAGCATCCCCCCTTTATAACAAATACGCCAGGGCAGGTCAACAGGGGTTAAGGATGGTTATATGGATGAGGAAGGGCAGAAAGTGGCTCTGTTCTGTTTAACCCTGAATGTCCATAGAAATACGAGGCGGGCCGGTCACCACCAGACCTCTACCCGATGGAAGGCTTCGGCTAATTCAAAATCCTCCCCCTCTGCCATCTGTTTGGCCCACTCCCTCAGCCATTTTTCCATATCGGTAAAGGGGTGACCCTGAACCTGGCTCTGGTGGCAGCGTAAGGCGGCTACTTTAATATCAAAGGTATCACTGATATCCAGGCGATAATTGGGCTCCTCACTGCCCCAGAGGAGCACTTCCCTGACCTTATGGGGCTGAAGCCCTTCTTTCAATAAATCGGGGTAGGCATGATAGTCCCGGGCATAGGGGAAAACGGCATCCAAGACGACCTGACCGGTAATACGATGGTCGCGATGCCACATATAGCGCCGGTAGGGGTCAGCGGTAACCACTGTCTCCGGGCGGTAAATCCTTATCAGGCGCGCCAGCTCTTTCCTGAACTGGGGGGTATCCTCCAGACTCTGGTCGGGGTGGCGCAGAAAAATAACCTCCCTCACCCCCAGCAGTTTGGCGACCGCCAGTTGCTCCTGCTCACGAATTCGGGCCAGCTCCTCCGGCTTCATATCGGGGTCATTGCTGCCTTTATCCCCATTGGTGCAGACCACATAGATAACACTTTTCCCCTCCCTCACCCAGCGGACAACGGTGCCGGCGACACCGAATTCGGCATCGTCGGGGTGGGGGGTAACTACCATTTTCTGCGCCGGCTCGGTCATCAATTGACTCCTGCTAAATAATCCGCCAGCACTTCCCGACTGACCTGCTCGGCCATATTTGACCAGCTAAACCGGCTTACCGATTCCCTAACCAAACGGGGAGGACTGGAATCCGGGCGGGAAAGAAGCAAAGCAATCTGGTCGGCGAGATGGTGGGGGTTACCGTTCTTTACCATATAGCCGGTCTCCCCCTGATGAATAAAGCCGCTGATGCCACCAACATTGCTGGCGACTACCGGCGTACCGCAAGCCAGCGCTTCCAGAGCCACCAGACTGAAGCTCTCATAGTATGAGGGAATGATACAAGCGGCGGCGGCATTATAGAAATAGGGCAGCTTCTCGTGCTCGACCCTGCCCAGGAATTTAACCGCATCAGCGATACCCAGGGCTTGAGATAACTTTTGTAGGCGGGCCACTTCATCACGACTTTTTTCGTCCCCACCGATTACCCACAGCTTGATGCGGTGACCATTTTGCAGATAGCGCAGCGCCTGAAGCAGGCGGTCTATCCCCTTCAACGGCTCTATCCGGCCGACAAAGAGAAGGTCATGGTCACCATTGAAGCCCAGCTCCCGCCTGACCATCTCCCGGTCCATGGGGCGGAACAGGTCCAAGTTGACACCGCAGGGAATCACCCTGATTTGCGGTGCCGAAGCACCATAGTGACGGATAAGGTCATCTTTCTCACGTTGGGTGGTGGCGATGATGCCGCGGCAATCCTGAGCCAGCTGCGCCTCGGTCCGAAGGCGCAGCGCCGGCTCTTTCTCACCGATGCCGATGGCATTCTTGACTGCGCCCAGGGTATGAAACACGATGATATGGGGGACATGCCAGCGTCGCTCCAAGTATCTCCCCACCCAGCCGGAAAGCCAGTAATGGCTGAACAACAGGTCATAATGAAGATGGTTACGCTTGCGGAAATTCTCCAGATTGCGGGCAAAGTCAGGCAGGTGGGGATAGACGGCAAGCTTGTCCATTTTCCCACCCTCGCCGGCGCCGAGGTGAATCAGCCGAACCTGCGGCCCCAGCTCGACAATCTGACTGTGCCCCGGCTGATGAGCGCGGGTATAGATATCTACCGCCAGACCCCGCTTGACCAGCTCCCGGGCCAGCTCACAGACATAGACACTCATACCACCGGTGTCCCTTGCCCCCAGGTCGCCTATGGGGCAGCTATGCACACTGAGCATAGCTATCCTCGGTTGAACGGTAATCAACTTTGCTTTTCTCCTGCTTACTTTATTCTTATCTCGCACCGATACAGCGGGATTTCGCTACCGCCAAGCTGGTACTTGTAGGGTTCCCCACCCTTGAGGAAGTCCCACTTTCTCCTACCCCGCTCAATGCTTGCCTTAATGCATAATGCCTTTGATAGCAACCCCACGCTTAAGTCACGGTAATCGGGGTCATAGGCACTGTTATAGAGATACATCGTATCATTGTAATCAAAACCCATAATCATAGCTACGGTCACTGCATTTAGCTCCAGAACGCCGAACCGGAGCAATTTGGCTTCAGCCATCGCCTTCGCCAGTGACCGGAAGAAAGACTCCCGGCGGGGAGTCATAAATTCCGCCTTCTCTTCCCAGCTCAGCGCAAAGAGCCCTAAGAAGGTGTCCATAAAACAATCTACCTGCGGCGGGCTGACCTCCATACAGCGATAGGCTACATTACCCGCCTCTTCTAACCTTCTCAGCTTGCGCTTCAGTTCGTGGCGCTGTTTTGTGGCCAACAGTGCCAGGTACTCATCCCAACTAGCCGGCAGGTCCAGCTCTACCGAGACCCCCTCTTCCGGGCAGAGGACCGGATAATTTCGGTTTCGGGCGATGGCGACCAGATAATTGAGCACATTAGAATCGGGCCTCAGCGGCCCCAAGTCCAGGTTACTGACCCCCCGCTCAATTAAATCGTCAAGCAAAACGCTGAAGAATTCTTCTTCCCTACCGTGAGCCGGCACAAAGTCGAGATAATCACAGACATCGGCACCGCCGATAAGCGATGCCGTTTTATCCCTGATAAAGAGGGGGGCAATGCCAATGATTTCGTCTCCCTGCCTGACGGTGCGCAGGTACAGCTCAGCCCCGTCGCCAAAGCTCTGCCACCAGACCCTCAGCCAGCCGGGCAGGACGAACACCGAGCTCCACCTCAGGTTATATCTTGCCTCACTGTAGTATGAATCCAGACTGGCAAAGCCCTCTTCAGTAGTGGTCATAGACTCAAATACTAGTCTAGCATTTTAACCAGCCTCAAATCAATTTGAGCTTGTTGCGCGAGACGGCTTATTTAGGCTAAAATAGTGAGGTAAGGCAAAAGGAGAGATAGCGATAATGGAGCGGATTGAACTGGCGTTAGCCAAACGGGAGACCCTGGGTAAGAAGGTCAGGTTTCTGCGCCACCAGGGTGTTACCCCGGTGCACCTATTTGGCCACGGTATTGAGTCACTAGCCCTGCAGTGTGAAACCGCCCAGCTGAAGCAGGTGCTGGCTAAGGCCGGGAGGACCAAGCTTATTGACCTCAAGCTGGACCGAAAAAAGCCGCGGAGAGCGGTGGTGCGGGAAGTCCAGCGCAGCCCGAAAACGAGTGAGCTGCTGCATGTTGATTTCTACCAGGTCAGAATGGAAGAGAAGATAAGGGTGGAGGTGCCCATTGTGCTGACCGGAGAGGCGCCCGCCCTGAAGTTAAAGGAAAATATGCTGGAGCAGTATCTGACCAGCCTGACTGTGGAATGCCTCCCCGATGAAATCCCGGCTGACATTGAGCTAGACCTGAGCCCCCTCGTCGAAATCGACGATGTGATTCGGGTGAAGGATATTCACCTTGGTGAGAAAATTACCGTCCTCAGTGAACCAGAAACGGCGGTGGTGAGGATAAGCGAGCGGCCGGTGGAGAAGGTTGAGGAAGAGGTGGTTGAGGAAGAGGTAGCCGAAGAGGCTGCCGAAGCGGCCGAGGAAGCCCCCACTGAAGAAGCCCCCGGTGAAGAAGCCAAAAAAGAAGAGTAGGGGCTAATTAGCCCCTACTCTCTTCTCTCTTTTCTTGATTTAAGCTCATCCATTAACTGGCGCCATCTTGCCTCGCCCAGGCACTGGCGGGCGGAAGCGCACCACTCAATACAGGAAGGCAGTCTCTCGCGGTAAATCATCTCCCCGCACTTATGGCACTTCACCCTGACCTCATCAGAGAAGATTTCAACCTCAGCGCCACATTTGGGACATTTATACAGTTCCACTCTTATTTCCCGGCCATCCTGACCGGGACACCGACTATACACTCCCCGATGCCTCCCTTTTGACTTAGTCTAACCATATATTACAACCGACTGATAATGCCGGTAATGACTTAGGTCACATAATGGCCAGAATTATAGCATACCAGAGTAGATATAGTGTAAAATACAAAAAGCGCTTAAATTCTAAAGGTGAACCAAAAGATGAAGAAACGCTCATTCTCAGGTATTCAGCCCACCGGTGATATTCACATCGGCAACTATCTGGCGGCAATCAAGCAATGGGTTGCCTCCCAGGCGGAATATGACAATATCTTCTGCATCGTTGACCTCCATGCCATCACCATCCCCCAGAACCCGAAAATCCTGAAAGCCAAGATACGCGAGGTGAGCGGTCTTCTCTTTGCCGCCGGCATTGACCCCAAATTATCGGCCGTTTTCGTTCAATCCCAGGTCGGTGCCCACGCCGAACTGGCCTGGATTCTCAACTGCTTCATTCCAATGGGCTGGATGCAGCGGATGACCCAGTTCAAGGAGAAGGCCCAAGAGCTGAAAGAGCAGGTCAGCGTTGGTCTCTTTGATTATCCGGCGCTGATGTCGGCCGATATCCTGCTCTATGATACCGAAGTCGTGCCGGTGGGTGAAGACCAGAAACAGCACGTGGAGCTGGCCCGGGACCTGGCACAGAGATTTAACTCAATATACGGCCCAACCTTCCGCTTGCCCAAGGCGGTCATCCCTGATGTCGGCGCCCGCATAATGGGGCTGGATGACCCGACCAAGAAAATGAGCAAGAGTGAAGACAACCCGGGGCACGCCATTAACATGCTTGACTCACCAGATGAAATCCGGGCCAAAATCAAGCGGGCCACCACCGACTCACAGCGCGAGATCCGCTTTGATGAAAACCGCCCCGGCATCTACAACCTGCTGGTCATCTATGAAATCTTCAGCGGACTGAGCCGCGCCGAGATAGAAGCCAGGTATGAAGGTAAGGGCTACGCCCAGCTCAAGAAAGACCTGGGTGAGGTAGTTGTCGAGGGGCTGAAACCACTTCAGTCCCGCTACCGGGAACTGACTGCCGAAGCGAGACACATCGACTCGCTGCTTGCCGAGGGTGCCGCCCGGGTGCGCCCCCTTGCCGAGAAGACCCTCGCCCGGGTCAAGAGCCGGGTCGGGCTGGGCTAGTCTGGCTATAGACGCAGCCGCAATAATGCTGGCGGTAAAGGGCCCACTTTTTAGCCAGCTCCATAGAGCGCTTGAAGCCCTCTTGCTTCTTGAAATCCCTGACCAGAAACCTTTCCCCACCCAGCTCCCCACCCACCTGATTGACCAACATGGCTGATTTCTGCGGGCTTACCGTCAGCGTGGTGGTAAAGGCGTCCCCACCCTGCTCTTTCATATAGTCAAAAGTCTGCTTCAGCCTCACCCGGAAGCAGACCTCACACCGCTTACCCCCCTCCGGCTCACTTTCTAGAGAGACGATTTCCCTGTACCATTCCTGTGGTATGTAAGGGGGTACTACTAGGGGAAAATTAAATTCTTGGGCTACTCTCTGGGCCATTTCCAGCCGGCGGTTATATTCGGCCAAAGGGTGGATATTGGGGTTGTAGAAATAGCCCAGGACTTCATGCCCTTCCCGGGTCAGCCTCTCCACCACCCCGGCGGCACAGACCCCGCAGCAGATATGCAAAACTATCTTCATGGCTATAAAATCAGCATGGCATCGCCGAAGCTGTAGAAGCGATATTTCTGGCTAATGGCTGCCTGATAGGCTTTGTCTATCAGTTCTTTACCGGCAAAGGCGGAGACCAGCAGCAGCAGTGTTGAGCGGGGCAGATGAAAGTTGGTAATCAGGGCATTCACCATCTGAAACCGGTAGCCGGGCAGGATATAGAGGCTTATCCAGCCGGCGAGGGGCTTGAGCCGGGTGGGGTGGCTTGATTGAGCCACTGCCTCCACCAGCCGGGAGGTAGTGGTGCCCACGGCGATAATGCGCCGCCCCGCCGCCTTGGCCTGGGAGAGCTGCTCGGCTACTTCCGCCGAAAGCACCCCGTATTCCTGATGTATGGCATGCTCCAGGGGGTCATCCTCCCCAATCGGCTGGAAGGTGTCCAGCCCGATATGCAGGGTAGTGAAAAGACAGTTAATTCCCTTATCTTTAATTTTAGCCATCAGCTCCGGGGTGAAGTGCAGCCCGGCGGTAGGGGCAGCGACACTGCCCGTCTCTCTGGCATAGACCGTCT
>Ga0209427_10002401_pt1 | contig 22063 bp, 22 predicted proteins | sample DeeMarSWOR136_30_FD_187465 | JGI IMG/M metagenome (GOLD analysis project Ga0209427, IMG submission 187465) | Marine sediment microbial communities from White Oak River estuary, North Carolina - WOR-1-36_30 (SPAdes) (version 2) | ecosystem: Environmental > Aquatic > Marine > Intertidal zone >...
AGAAAAAGCCGGCGGAATCAACACCCCTTCAAACTTGATGCTCCGGGTCGCAGCGCTCGGCGCATCAGGGTCCTGACCGAAACGGTAGTGGGCTCCAAATCCGATGCCGAAGATCAGGCCGTTGAAATCCTTGAGCGGGCTCAGAGAATAGTAGGATAAAGACGAGTAGAACAAGAGATACTTTCGCAACACTGCCCCGGAGAATCCTTTTTTGCATTTCCATAAATCCTCTTTGGCATCTCAACTCTTATACTAGCGCGGTACATGTGCATATCAATAATTATTTAGGGCGAATATAAAGAGAAACTGTCGAATTTCACACAATCCGCACCCGTTAATTTTCTGAATTTATTCATCATTATTGGGATTGAAAATAATAGTGAGGAGTGTATATAATTAGGGCGTGGTGCGAAACAGGCTTTGTTTATGTACGTGTTATGGAATACTGTATAACACGTCGGCATGTCATAGTCAGGCACCGATTATTGAAGTAATGAAGAATACGCAGGAATTGCTCAGCATGGGCTAATTAACCCATACGCTATAGAGTTGCCCTGTGTAAAAGGAGGTTTGCATGGACGGCCTGCAGATCAGGGTTACACCTTCAGGTGGCAGCGACGATCTCATCATCATCTCTCCTAGGGGTATTATCGATACCACGACCGTCGACAGGCTGGAGAAAAAGCTCAGCGAACTCATTGCGCTTCGAAAGTATAAACTTGTCATAGATTTCGGTAATACGGAATACGTCAACAGTTCAGGGTGGGGAGTATTCCTGCGTGACCTGAAGATGATACGGGAGAACAAAGGTGATATCGTACTCGCGAACATGAAACCCGATGTGCATATGGTCTACGAGACCATGGAGTTCTCGCAGATCTTCAAATCCTTCGACAGCCTCGAAGCAGCCTGCGCAAGTTTCACGCCCTAAGATACAGTGCACTATAAATATTACTGGAGCTGAGGATGTACTGGTCTTCACTCACCGTTTCAAAAGGTCACAGGGTTCTTATGAGCGTCAGTATGGGTTACTGCACGCAGGTTCCCAGGATCCCCGTGTCCACCACTCCGGATCGGCCTCAGTAATCACTGATTTGACCGTAAGTTATAGAGGATCTATGAACCGGGAATTATTGATTTCCCTATGAATCGGATGCAAGGAATGTTCTTGACATCCACACCCCCATGATAAACACTTTATAGATGCCGTGAGGTACTGCTTCGTTATACGGTCGGAGGAACGGGATGGATTTAAGTGATGAAGGGGTGTCCCGCACATGGCAGCAAGGAAATACGAGCATGCGCTCGGGAAAACGAAGGGGACAACAAAACCCCGCCGGGCACACAGCGCGCAATGCGGGCAAGCTTCGGATCGGTGACAACTGGAACGCCATCACCATCATCGCGCTCTCTCAGAGCAACCCCCTGAAAGCGATCGCCGAGTTCGTCGAGAACAGCATCGATGCCCAGGCCCGAAACGTTACTATCGTAAGGGGCAGGGAACGGGGCGAGCTGTACCTGAAGGTCATCGACGACGGCGAGGGCATACCGCTCGATGAAGAGGGGCTCCCAAACTTCAAGTATGTGGCGACTCACATCTGTGACTCGATCAAGAGGAAGCTGAAGCAGGAAGGGGTGCAGGGAGAGTTCGGCATCGGACTACTGAGTTTTTGGACCGTGGGTGAGCGGCTCGTGCTCTCCTCAGCAGGGGCTGACGGTAAGACCTATCAGATGGAGATGAGGAAGGGGGAGCAGGGATACACGATCACCCCCCGGCGCTCCCTCTTCAGCCATCCGGGAACGGAGTTGTTGATCCATCCCCTGCTTCCCGGAATCAGGCAGCTAAACGGAGAGCGGATGCAGCACTACCTCGCCTCCGAGCTGCGTGACAGGATACGCAAATCCGGTATAAAAATCATAATAAAGGACCGACAGTCGCGGAAAGAGCTCGAGGTCAAACCGCAGGAGTTCTCAGGTCGTTTTCTGCACCAGTTCGATGTTCTCGACACGAAAGAGGGCGATATATACTTGGAGCTCTACCTAAACAGCAGCGATCCCGCGAACGCGGTCAGCCTGTCACGCTCGGGTACCAGGGTCCTCACCTCCATCACGAAGCTCGACTTTTTCACGCACGACCCCTGGAACGCAGGGTACCTGCAGGGTACGATTGATGCCCCCTTTCTCCAGCTCACACCGGGCACGAGGGACGGCATTGTGCAGGATGAGCGCTTTCAGACCTTCTACTCAGCGGTTGAGACTCTGGAGGAGAGGCTGAAGGCCATCATTGAGCTGGAAAAGAGGGCGGAAGAGGAGGAGGCGAGTAGGAATATCCTAAAATCGGTGCAGCGTGCGCTGAAAGAGGCGTTTCTCGCATTGCCCCGGGGTGAGTACGACTGGTTCGACATACAGCGGGCGGGCGGCGTAACATCGGGAAAATACCGCTCGCTCTTCACCGGGGAAGAGGAAAAGAGCGATGGCGGGGCAATCGGCCTCGCTGAAAGCCTGCGGGATGATGAAACCGCGGAGGAGCGTTCCTTCTACGAGCACGCCGGTCCTCTTTATCGCGCCATCATCTCTCCTGCCTCATGCGTGATGAAGGTGAACACCACGAGGAATTTTCGCTGTATACCCCGGGACAAGAGCAAACGTGTGTTGGAGAGCGGAGTCGACATACGCTGGGCTATACGGGAGGGTGGCGGCTCGCTCAACACGGCGGTGGGTGAGTTCGTGACTTTCACCTCCCCCGAGGAGCCGGGCCTCACCATCCTGCAGGCCACGGTTACGCAGGGAGACACGGTGTGCTGCGCAGAATCAATCATCACGGTGAGCGAGACCCTCATTAAAAAAGAGGGACAGGACGGGAGGGGCTCCGGACGCGGCATCCCGGGATACACTTTTATCCGGGCCACCGGAGAGCTTTGGCGGTCGAAGTACGACGAGAAGCGGAACCTCATCGTCATCAACAACGGCCATAAGGACTACATCTACGCCTCCCAGAAGAACGCGCGGAAGATCAAGTACATATGCCGTCTTTTTGCAAAGGAGCTCGTGCTGCAAAACTTCATGGGATTCGAGCCCGAGAACCTTCTTGAGCGGATGATCGAGCTCACGCTCTACACCGAGGAGCATCTCCATTAGAAGACCGCACACAGCGGATAAAACACACAGCTTTTTACGATGCTACTGGGGTCACCAATAATAAAGAGCGGGAGCGTTCCTCAGTGCTTCATTTTTTTCTGTCAAGAGCGCTCAAGCAAATCGTGTGATAACTGCTGCAATCCTCTCGTCATCGAAGATGCTGTCACTCATGATGTCTGGTTTGTAACATTCGAGGATTAGACTGTTTTCCAGACCGGTGAAGCAGCGTCTGGTGTTCTGGGGCATCATCATGATGTCGCCCTGCTGCATGACCCTGGTCCTGCCCCCGACTCCCATCTTGATTCTTCCCTCATCTGTCATCTTCTGAAGCAATTGAATGATCACACGGGGAGTATACCCATGTATTATCACAACGAATTGCGTTATAATTATTTTCAGTGAGTTGTTGTGGCAGAAAAAAAGCGGGAAGATGATATTGCCATGAAAAGATTGATCATCGTGACGGGCTTATCAATACTTATTTTTTTTATTACAACGCTATTATTTACATCATGCTCCAATTTTATTGATGATCCGGTAGATATCATAGTTCTCGGGATTACGTACAATGGGAGTGATCTTGACTGGTGGCTTAAGAAATTTTCTGAGAACGGTATCGAAGATACAGACAGCTGGGACAAGAGGTGTGATGGGGGGAACGGATACGATCACCCGAACGCTGTTGCGGTAGACCTCGAAAACAATATCTATGCGGTGGGGACTACGACAGGCGTCACTGATTCTGACTGGTGGATAAAGAAATTCAACAGTAATGGAGAAGAGGATACAATAAGGTGGAATAAGTGTCTTGATAGTGGTAATGGAAATGAATACCCCTATTCTATTGCAGTTGACAGTGAAGATAACGTGTATGTAGCCGGATGCTGGAACAACAGCGGTAATGCGGACTGGATGATAAAAAAGTTTGACAGTAAAGGAAATGAAGATACCATCAACTGGAATAAAACCTTCGACTGGAGTGGAAATACCGATAACGCATATTCCGTGGCAATTGACAGCAAAGATAATGTGTATGTTGCAGGACGGGTGCTCATCTCTACAAACGACTGTGTAATAAAGAAATTCGACTGTAACGGTAATGAGGACATGAGCTGGAACAAAATAATACCGGGCGGGAGTGAAGCAAATATACCAAACCAGATTGCAGTTGACCGGAATGACAACGTGTATGTCATCGGAACGAAGAAGGATGTGAGTGATACTTACTGGTGGATAAAGAAGTTTGACAGCAGCGGAAATGAGGATACCGCAAACTGGGACAAAAACATAGACGGCACTTTAGGGAATGATTTTGCCTATGCAGTGGCAATCGATTATGATAATAATGTCTACTGCGCTGGAACTATATACAATGGGAATAATCATGACTGGTGGATAAAGAAGTTTGATTCTGACGGAACAGAAGATATAAAAAATTGGAATAAGATTTTCGATGGTGCTCTGGGGAATGATACGTGCTATTCAATTGCGATAGACAGAAAGGACAATGTCTATGCTGTTGGGAACAGTCTTGTTGAACCTGTGAGCGATTTCAACTGGTGGATTAAAAAGTTTAGGAGTGACGGCGTTGAGGACACAGGTAATTGGGATAAGCTCATTGGTGGAGGGTTTGGGGCTGATTCGGCGTATTCAGCTGCGGTGCTTCATTGACAGTTTGCATCTGGCTTTTTTTCTCTACAGAGTGAAAATAATGGTGAGGTGATTATACATATGGATCCCGTGTCCGACCTCGATAAACTCAGGTTCTACCGTGACGAAGTCAAGTTCGAGTTTGGTCTGCTAGCAATGCGATCGACCATTCTCGTCACGTGCCAGTCCTTTCTCGTTGTCCCCTATGCGATCCTTCAAACAGCCGCTAAATTCCGAGCTGTTCTGGTCCCCACCTTCGTCATTGCCGTGCTCGGCGTGTTCGTTGCCATGATTCTCCGCGGACCCCTCAACGCCGCACACCGCACTATCGACAAGTGGGTAATGAAGCAGCGCAGTCTGCTGAAAACTTCGCACGCGCTCGAAGACTTCACCATCGACCGGGACATGATACCCGGTGTCGAGAAGAACCTGAAGAGGGACCGAGACCACGTGAGGAGCCTCGCTTTTTCCAGGTACGGCCCCTGGGCATTCACGCTGTTCTGGATCACAGCCATACTGTGGTCGACGATCAGAACACTTGTTAGGTTTTAATGATAGCCATTTCACGTCGTAGATCGGCAGGAGCCATCTCGGCGTATAAAGGGGGTATTTCATCTATGACATCTGCTCCTCTCACCAACAATAGAATCATGCAGATCGGTGTGGTAGTACAGAACATTGAAGACGCAGTGCAGGCATGGTCCCTCCTGTTGGGGGTTGCACCGCCTGAAATAATCATAACCGATCCTCTCGAATTGACGCATGCCGAATACAAGCACCAACCCACTCCGGCCCGCGCCAAGCTGGCCTTCTTCAAGCTCGGACAGTTGGACCTGGAATTGATCGAGCCGATCGGGGGGCCAAGCACCTGGCGCGATCAGCTGGATGGGCATGGTCCGAGCTTGCATCATATTGCCTTTGAGGTCAAGGGCATGGCGGACCATATTGCGAAACTCGCTGATCACGGGCTGCCATTGATGCAGCGCGGCGAATATTCGGGAGGGCGGTACGCCTATATGGATGGGCAAGATCGCATGGGGGCCGTAGTAGAACTACTCGAGAATGACTAAGGGAGGAACTTCACACGGTCCATCCTGCGTGTGCAGCCGGCGCTGACCTGTTCGATCTCTACACGTCATATCCCGCCTCACCCAGTACAGTTTTTGCTCGTTCCAGGTGCGCAGATTTCACTAGAATGTAATCGGTATCGAAGGTGGAGAGCGCAAATATGCTGATTTGAGCCGAGGCCAGCACTGCCGAAACTCCAGCAAGAACACCAATGACAGAGAGATCGATCGGCCCTCGTACTTTGAAACACGACCAACCGGCGTTCTTCACTCCGCCGTCCAACTCGATTGAGGAATCACAAACTACGGTTAGCTCTTCTTCGGTTTTACTCACCCAATAGAAGGAGCTTTCGAGAACAGACGGAGGAACCGGTTCATCGGGCTGAAACCGGTAGATTGAGAATTCGTTATCCAGCACTTTTAAAGCCGGTTTTTCCATTGCACAATCCTGCGCTTCTCGACCTAACTACTGAGTTTGTTGCACATATGAAGTATAGCCCCCGCTGTGACGCGATGTATGCTGTTTATTAATCCGCATATTACCCCATTTACTTCATGAGCTTTTCCATTAGTACCCAGACATCCAGTAATCCGACAAGCAGAAAGATTGGGGCAATATCATCACAACCCCCCGTAAACTGAATAACAAGGTTCAGACTGCTCTCATTCCTCACTGACTATGGAATATGGAAAAGGTGGTGAGCACACTGTGCATGACGAGAGACAAGTTGATAAGTTTCACGGAGTATCTTTCCCCTTTTTCAACTTTTTTATCATCTCCTGCATTTTTTGCACGGCAACGCGCTCCCTCTCATCGTCGGGCTCTGCCCATGGCCTCATGACCTTCTGGGTGATCTTCCCGCTCAGGGGATTCCCGGAATAAGCCCCTGGGTCGTGGAGGGTGTAGCCCATGAATTCGACGGGTTCCTCCTGGTAGCAGGACCACACAGCCTTTCGTATGATCTCGGGGGTGCCCCTGAACTGCAGGTCGACCAGTGAGACCTGCTCGAGAAAACGGGTGATGAACTCCACGGGAATGTTGTACAAGAGCGGATGCTTTGCATCTGTGCCGGTGATTCTTTTCTTCTCGTCAACGCCGTTTCTGAACAACGCTTTGAACGCATCACCAGTGCGGTGGCCCTCGGACTCAGGGCCGCTCAGGACGGCGTAGCGTATGTTGGGGTTTGCGACGATGTTACATATGATCTTCTCGACGCCGATATTGGGTGTCTGGACCGTCCCCGCCAGCGCGGCACCGCTCTCTACTCCAGAGCGGACCAGCTCCTCTATTTCAGGCGGGACCTTGTCCTCGTCCCTGTTCAGAATGACGACCACTGCCACGGGAGAAAAATCGTTCCCCCGCACGTATCTCCCCGGCTCCGGGGGATAGCCTTCGTGGGGATCGACCTTTTTCATAGCTCCCTCACTTTTCAAACTCCTGCTCTATCCACCATTTGATCTCGTCACGAACTTCGACACAATTTTGCAAAATCTTTTCCGTGTATTCTCCAGCATCCTTTAATATTTCACTGAATCTAAGGAGCATAGTACAATTATATCATGATATTTTTTCTTCTTAATGATATAGACTTCCTGATATCAACCCTTTTGTTACCTGAGTGGTACGGTAGTGTTCATTCATTTGAAAGCGACAGAAATTAACATAATATCTGTTAGTTAAAATTAAAGAGTGGACTGTTTAAGCTTCAAAAGTGGAGTTATTCTGGGTCCACTTTTCAACTTCAAACTTTCATACATTGGGAGATTAATATGCTTTCGGTTACAGCAACTGCCAAATGGCGAAATACCTATCCTGGAGCAACAATAGGTTTGCTGGAACTATCGGGTGTAGACAATGCTGTTTCGTCATCTAGATTGGAGAACCGAAAACGAGAAACGGAAGCGGATTTGAGAGAACGATATCAAGACTTTACACGGCAGGACTTTCTGGTACTTCCTGTGATGTCAGCATACGAACAATACTACAAACGCTTCAACAAGACTTATCATGTTCAACTCCAAGTTGAGTCTATCGTGCTAAAAGGCAAGAATCTTCCTAATGTATCCCCTTTGGTTGACGCAAATTTCACTGCTGAAGTAGAGACTTTTGTCCTGACCGCTGCACATGATGTCGTAAAGTTGCGTGGGGCGATCTCTATTGACGTATTCGTAGAAGGCGATCTCATGACGCGAATGAATGGCTCTTTAAAAGTCATTTATGCAGGTGATATGATCATGAAGGATGCTGGCGGCATTTGTTGCTCAATTATTTATGGACAAGACAATCATTCTCCCATATCCTCAAATACTTCTCAAGTTCTGTATGTGGCGTATGCACCTCCTGGTGTTCCAACAGAACTCGTAGAGACACAATTGCAAAAGATCGAAGAAAACGTCCGATTATTCTCAACGGCTGTCTTTGTTGAGCAATTGTGTTTTCTCAGGGCAAATGCCGACTAGCGAAGCGTGCAGCGGACCTGTGGGATTCACATCGGGTATCAATGATTTTGACGATTAATAGCAAATCGAGAATATGTTTATCAAGAGCAGCAACAAAGAATATCCATCGAATTGCGAGGGGCTTTTATGAGTAAATATGCTCTACTGGGTGTATGTGGACTATATTGTGGATCATGCAATCATTACAAGGCCTTTCAGCCTGGAGGAAAAAGCTTACTTGATAAAATAAGAACTGAAAGCCCTGATTTTGAAGAATGCCATGGCTGTCGTTCAGACAAGATGACAACATCTTGCAGTAATTGCACTATTAAGAACTGTGCAGCAAATAGAGGAATATTACATTGTGGTCTTTGTACAGATTATCCCTGTGATCAGATTAAAGAGTTTCAATTCGATGGAAGAATTCACCATATCGTAATACTGGATAATCTTGAGAATCTGAAGCGAAGTAATCCAGAACAATGGCTCTTGGAACAGGAAAACCGATGGACATGTAAATGTGGGATGAAATACAGCTGGTATGAAGACTATTGTTCTCGATGCAGGTCGCGGCTACCTTCATATTCAAAACTTTACTAACAACGCAGGCATCATGGATGAAGACTGTCATGGATGTTACTGGATAGGATTAGACTACTATCCAAGGAGGCTGGCCATCACCGGACATGTTATGGAGGGAAATTACTAGATGAGTGAGTACATCATTCAGAGTAGATCTGGAATACATATTAGGCTCTCTGCTCATAGTGTTATCAAAATAATTGATATTGAGGGTCAGCAAGTAGTGGATTTCTTTGCCCTAAGCGAAAAGAATCCAAATGAGATACTATCTACTGGAGTTACGATCGATTGCAATGAATCTCTGAACATTACAAGGAATGACTACCTTTTCACAAATCTGTATAACAAAATGTTCCAGATCACTGATGATTCAGTAGGCCTTCATGATTTGATACACCCCTGCTGCAGACCTGAAATGTATGACTACTTCTATAGCAACGGAGAGAACCATCCAAATTGTTATGAGAATATAACCAATCAGCTAAAGGCCCTAGGATTGTCTTCCCCGTTAGAAATACATGCATTCAATATATTCATGAATACAAAGATACGGGTGGATGGAAAAATTGAGGTTATTGCGCCAAAATCAAAAGCAGATGATTATATCGAGATGAGAGCTTTGATGAGCGTGCATGTTGTTCTTGCGGCATGCAGTGTAAGTGAAAGTGCCTGCAATGGAGGATGCTGTACTCCTATAAGAGTTATAGTATCCGAATAAGAGGACTCTTCGATACTATCATTTTGCATCCTTGTCCGAAAGTGTTGGTAAAACTTCTGCATAACATGGCACTGGAGTTGACCACGAGTTGCGACTACCTACTGAATGAGCTCTCTGCAGGAACGGTGTGTGCACCCTAGCCCGGCGCGGCAACTCAGCTTATCGTTATAACTCTCAAAAAACAAATCGAACATTCAAGGTGAGTAGTTCTGGATACAGGAAAGCTGAATAGGAGATTTCAATGGATCATGCTGACTTGCTCATATTCTTTCACCGGGCTATACCTCGTTGTGGTGGGTGGTGCTACCAATGAGGATAGCCCGATTATTTTATCCCTTGAAACCCTTATTTAGAGGGTGATTACGTAACTTTGAGACATTTACTGAAATTAAATGGAAATTGACAAGAAATACTACAATGCTACAATGAACAACACAAACAGCCAAGTATTTAACCTCTCCGAGTCGTTCTTTTAAATTCTTATCTTTCTTGCACATCTTTCCGGCCAAATGGCGTTTACTTCAGTTTATACATCAACTGTACTGCACACACGGGAAATCAACCTGCTGGATAAAAAAAAATTCATTTTAAGGCGATTTTCTCATTCCCCGAGGAAAAGCGTATGAGTAAAAAACAACTTTCTCTTCTATTTATTTGCAGTCTTGTACCCTGGACAATCGGCTGTGGCCTTCTGCCACTATTACCTATCTATGCCATAAAGCTGGGTGCGAATCCGGCAATAGCAGGCTATTATCTATCATTCGCTTTTCTTTCTTTAGCAGCGGGAACTGGTTTGGCGGGATGGTTATCCGATAAGGTCCAGCGACGAAAGTTACTGGTAATCATAGCCAGTGTCATTGGAGTTCCCACCATTTTCCTGATGGGTAAGGCAACAACTGTTTTGTACCTGGCCATTATAAATGGTGCAAGCTGGTTTATGTACGGTACCATCATAGCACTTGTGAATATATTGGCGGGATTGTTCGCCGGTGAAGCGGAACGTGGCAAGATATTTGGAATTATTGGATCAACCCTTGCTCTGGGTGGAATATTTGGTGGACTGATCGTGGGACCCCTGGTCGATCGCTGGGGCTATCCGACCATGTTTGCGATCCTGTCCGGTTTCTCTGTGATATTACCGATAACTGCTCTTTTTTTGGAGGATAAAGTGATTAAATCCTCTCAATCCAAAAAGATTTCCACCCAAAAGAATAGATCGAAATTTGGACATTTCTTTGTGTTCTTACTACTAGCCCAGGTAATTACCATTGTAGATAATGGAACTGCGAATATAGGCAAATCACTTGCCATGGATATTTTGAATTTCAGTTCTTCCGCAATTACAAGCACAATGGTGGTCGGAGGCATAATTATGTTGCTGTTTCAGCTGATGTTTGGCTGGTTATCAGATCGAATTGGACGCAAGCGTTTTATGTACCTCTGTTATATATCCTTCGCACTGAGCATGTTTTTATTTGCATATGCAAAAGCACTTTGGCATTTTTGGATTGCAACATCACTTTTAAACATAGGGTTTATCAGCAACAATGTTTGAGCGGCATTTGTAACTGATCTGGTTCCACAGGAGCGTCTGGGGGTTGGTTTGTCACTCTTTCAAAATATGATGTGGTTAGGAAATGTGATCGGGTTTGCTATTACAGGCTATGCTATACAGAGTATTGGCATAAAAACGACTTTCCTCATGGGAATGTCACTACCGGTTGTTGGGGTCATCTTATTGATTCCGATCCGAGAAAAACAACAGCGTTAACAGGACTATCTTAAGGAGGCTTTTCTGCCGAACTCGATAAGAACAATTTTCACTATCATATCTATTACCGCCAGTAGAGCGTCTCGATATAAACTATTTCTTTCATGCATCAGATCTACAACTTAGTCCTGCGTCCCTGTTAAAATCTCTGCAAGGGGGCAAAAAGTTGAAAACAAAATACTTTCAAATAACGGCTGTTTTTCTTTTCACGTTATTTATTTTGTCTGTTGCCATCGGAGCTGATCGCGATTACTGGCCGACAAAAAAATGGAGAACTTCTTCCCCGGAAAAACAGGGCATGGATCCGGAAATACTCGGGCAAATAAGTTCATACGTGAATGAGGCATGCCCAAACCCGGCTAGTGTTCTTATCGTGAGGCATGGGTACATTGTGTTTGAAGAATATTATATAGGAAGCGAGGAAGATTTGAGTCAACTCGCGTGTATTACAAAAAGTGTCACGTCCGCATTGATAGGCATCGCAATCAAAGAGGGGTACTTGAAAACCACAGACCAGAAAATGATTGATTTCTTTCCTGAGTTTGTGAGTGATGATTTGAATCCTCAGGTCAACAGTATCACGATTCGTCACTTGCTCATAATGTCAGCCGGATTTGGAAGAGATAATTTGGGAATCATGAATCCGGATTTGATTAGAGATATGTGTAATCATCCTCTACAAAAAGAACCGGGACAGGAGTTCAGTTACAGTACAACAAGTTCGAATTTACTCTCCATGATTATTACAAAAGCGACTGGCATGACGGTTTTGGACTTCGGGAATCAGTATCTTTTCAAACCTCTCGGGATATCAAACATACGGTGGGAAGAAGCATATGGATACACCTATGGGGGATTAGGTTTACAATTAGCACCGCACGATTTGGCCAAAATTGGGTATCTCTATCTCAACCGTGGCAGATGGGGTAAGAAGCAGATGCTTACACCTGAATGGGTGGCAGAATCAACGCGCGGGCAGATTGATGTTCCAAAATCACAGAAAGTTTCCAATGAAGAATATGGGTACCATTGGTGGGTACGTTCGACCGGTGGTCATCATTCATTTTTTGCATGGGGAGCTGGTGGGAAATTCATATATGTAATTCCTGATTTGGATGTAGTAGCTGTAACGACGACCTACGCAGCTATTTCGGATGTAAAGTATTTATCAATCATAGATAATTATGTTGTGCCATCCGTATTGGATTAATTGCCCACATTTTTACAGATTATCTATTTTCATTGATCTTAAATCCGAATAAAGATAAAGCACGGTGGAACAGTAATGAACTGTAATGGAAAAAATTGCCTTTTTGCAGATGATACTGGATGCGTAGGTGGCAATCGTTGAATGAGGTATGTTATTCGGACCCGAGGAATTTATTTCTTATAATTATATATTATATAAAGAGTTACAAAGTTGCGAGAGGGGGGCTCGAACCCCCAAGCCTCGCGGCACCAGATCCTAAATCTCAAGAGTGCTTTTTTTTACATTCCTCTCAAGTTCTCTCTATTCCTCTATCTTTTTATAACTAAATGAATTAGGCTAGATGTACTTGCTACTGATATCCATGTAACTCTATTGGTTTTAATAAAAAATTGCTTACAATTTTGCTTACAAATTTTTAATTGCTCATAAGAGCGATATACTATCAATTCAGATTATCATCAGGTGCCTATAGGGATGTGATTTGATTATTTACCGAGTATCTTAAATCAAATACTGTGTTCATATACTTGATTAATTGAAAAATATGAATGTTTTCTAACTGAGTTACATTGAGTTTGCGCTAAATTGTTATAATTGCACCACAAAACGATCCATGAAATCCAATGGTCACAGATAAGTTGGATAGCCCGGTGATCAGTAAGCGTTACCGTGGAGTAGCGGGAACCTTAACAGAAACTCGAAACCCTCAACTATAATCATATGTTTGTAAACTAAATTTTACTGTACTACACTTATATATATTGAGATTCAGGTTTTAATTTTACTCGACCCAATACGTGTGTTAAAAACAGAAAAGGAGAGAATCGTGTGCAACAAGGTAATCTGTTCTAGTAGTATCTTGATAATTGTTGTTATACTCTGTGCATTGTCTTTTAGCTGTAACAGTAGTGGAGCAGGTAACGGTTCATATTATATTAATGGAACGATAGACGGAACACCATATAACAAAGATGGCATCACAATCGGGGCTGTTGCTTTTGGTTGGACTCAGATATCAGCCGCAGACTCTCAATCCGATATTGACTCCACTCAAAACATTTGGCAATTGGCTGTTTACGGAACAACTACGGGTACATACAATTCAATTATGGACACCGTCGTATATTCAATTGACAGCTCAACATTCTATTCCGGGCAGGGTCCGGACATTTTTATTGTTATTACATCGTTAGGTGATGTCATCGAAGGAACATTTGAAGGCACTGTTACCCATTCTGTTGCCTTTACCACCCATAGTGTATCAGGCAGTTTCCGAGTGCAAAAAGTCTTCTAAAACCATACATTTTATAACTAGAGTGAAATTCGAATTATCTCTTTTATTAGACCAATACCCGACATCTCTGCACATGCGACTCTTTCAATATCCTTAACCGCCATATTCTCATGCCGCTCTTTCTTATTTATTACAGCAATGAAGTGAATATAGAAGATGAACCTGATAAATGACAGTACAGTGATCATTTTAGTGAATGTCTTTCTCTCTGATCGATTAAAATCTCTAAAACCCGTAAATTTCAATATTTTCATTCTTGACGTGTTTTCAAGTTTTGGATAGGATGAGTTGGAATATCTTATTGTCAATGGGGAAATACATCCTTATAAAAGGTCAGAAAAATGAAGAAAATTGTATATAGCGCCATTGCGCTAATGGGAAGCCTCATTATTTTCTCACAGGCACCCGCACAGCAGTCGGTATCCTATCTCTCCTTTGGCATTGCTCCCGGAATTACCATACCACTTGGAACAAGCTCAGACCGTTACAAAACAGGAGGAATTGGTACAATCACGATCGCCTATAAACCACCGATACGACCACCCCTGTATCTCGGTGCGGATATCGGGTATGGGTTTTCGGGGTACGCCATAGACATGGACAGCAGACTCAATCTAATGTCATTGGGCGCTCTCGTGGGTTCTGAGCTCCCTCTTGGACGTCTCGCCTTTGACTTCTTCGCAGGCGGTGGGTATTACTATGGCTTCACCAAGGACGTGTCCGGAGAACCGCAGGGCGGTGGAAATCCCTATTTCACAGGTGGAGGCTCACTTTCATTCTACATATCACCGTCGTTTAAAATTGGTGTGGGATCTTCCTACAGGAGGTATCTCGGGAAACCCGAATCTGTCTATTCTGGCATTTCCATCAATTTCAGCACCGCATATCGACATTACCTGAGTGGGGAGCAGCTCTATGTGCCCACCACTACAGGCAGGCCAAGCAAGCTCAAGCTGACAGAACTCCACATGGATACTATATTTCCAGTTTTCTACCAGTACTATGACAATCACCCCATCGGAAAGGCCCTGCTCATCAACGAAGAATCAGGCACTGTTCATGATATAAAAGTATCGGTCTATATTAAGCGTTACATGGACAGCCCCAAGATTTATGCAATACCAGTGGAGTTGCGAAGGGGGGAGAAAAAGGAAATAGAGTTGTACGCCCTCTTTACGGAACAGGTTCTGGAGATTACCGAAGGCACAAAAGTGGCAGCTGATTTTACGGTGGACTACAACTTCAAGGGTCAAGCCAAGAAAATCGAACATGTGGAAACAATCGAGCTCGAGCATAGAAACGCTTCCATATGGGATGATGACCGCAGAGCCGCGGCATTCGTTACTGCAAAGGATCCTATCATTCTGAAATTCGCTAAGAATCTTGCTGGTATGGTACGCGACAATTCCATTCAGGCCGTTGATTACAATATGCAGGTTGCGATAGCCGTTCATCAGGCTCTTGCCCTCTATGGAATGAGCTATGTAGTGGATCCTAAAACGCCCTACGCGGAATATGTGAAGAACAAGCATGCTATCGACTTCCTCCAGTTCCCGCGGCAGACGCTCGAATACAAAGCAGGTGATTGCGATGATCTCTCCATTCTCTATGCCGCTTTGCTGGAATCTGTAAGCGTGGATACGGCCTTTGTTACCGTTCCAGACCATATATTTATCGCATTTTCAGTTGACGTAGAGCCTGAGAGCCTGGAAAAGACCTTTTCCCGTCCCCAGGATTTTATCGTCATCGATGATCGTGTCTGGCTTCCAGTAGAGGTTACCGGGATCAAGGAAAATTTTTTAAAGGCTTGGGAAAAGGGTGCACAGCAGTGGAGAGAGTTCGAACAGCTCGGCAAAGCGGGCTTTTATCCCATGGCCGAAGCTTGGAAGCTCTTCGAACCGGTGGGGCTTCCCGGATCTGCAGATATAACCTTTCTCGATCCAAAACTGGCTAATACAGCCTACATTGCGGAGCTGCGGCGAATAGTAAACCGTGAGATTGCTGACAAAGTGAGGGAATTGAAGAATGAGATTGCGCGCAGCGGTGAAAACCCACGCCTCGTAAACAAGCTGGGTATTCTCTACGCCCGATACGGCATGTACGATGAAGCGGAGGAGCAGTTCAACAGGATAGTGCGGCAACGTGAATATGCACCTGCTCTCATGAATCTTGGGAACATATACTATCTCAGAGACAACCTGAACAAGGCACTCGAATACTACAACAGGGTTCACCGGATCGACCCGTACAATCCCAATGTGCTCGTAAACCTACTAAGGATTCACAAGGATCGTGAAGACCAGGTACAGGCCAGAAAATCCTATGATCAGCTTGCAAAAGTATCACCCGAGAAGGCGGATGAGTATCGGTATCTCTTCGAGGGTGGCGATACCACTGCACGGGCCGGTGAAGCTGAATCGGTGCAGAGTATACTGTGGGAGGAATGAGATCAAAGGTTGCGAATCAGAGGGGGAAAGTCTGTTATGAAGAAGTCCATTCGGAAAGCACATGCTGTACTCATACTGCTGTGTGGTGCCTGCAGCCTCATTGCGTTTGTGGGCTGTGAGAACGACCTCACCGATTACCTGTTCAAGAACCTCTTCTATGAAGGCTGGAAGGTAAGCTCGTGGAGCGAGGCAATTCCTGTAGTGGAAGGCGAGACACATTTGCAGGGTCCGGACAAGCGAAACGGTTTTCCCATGAACATGGTGATGGGAAGCAACGGAAAGATCCACCTCATTGGGTGGAGGGTGTCTGCATTTGAGTGGGTGTACACAACACGCGAACCGGGGGCTGAGGGTTTCGAACAGGTCTATACACCGTTGTCGGTTGGGAGTAATCCGGACGGTCTTGTGGTAACACCCGGGATAGATCTTATCTCCGATGACGTTCCCTATATTGTCTACGGTTCGAACAATTTCCTCTGGTTCCAGGAATACAGCGCGGTATCAGGATGGAGGCCGCGGGAACAGCTCTGTGATGCAGGAGTTGCCATACCCCAGGCGTTCGTGTTCTTCCTCATCTCCGATTTTAAAATCCATTTGTTCTATGTAACAGATAACATGGAAATGTATCATACCGTTCGAATTGGCTCAGGGACGATTTCTCCAGATCCACCAGACCTCTTCATCGATGATATCTCTCTCGCATGGGCACAGCGAATTGGGGGAAATGACGTTGCCTTTGTCTACACGGACTCATCTTCTCAGAATCTCTATTACCGGACCCTTACTGATGGATCGGCTGAATCCATCTGGTCCGTGCCGGATCCCTCACTTGGGATTGGAGGGATCAGTGCGGCATTTGACTCGAACGGGAAGCTCCATGTAGTATGCAGCACACTAAAGACCAGCGACCCTCTCAACATCTTATACTACACCTACCACTATTTCCGAAATACTGACGGGACTTGGAAGGAGAGGGAGAGAATTGAAGGAGACGAGAATACCGCACCTCTCGCATTCTTCGGTCCTCCCTCCATAGACATTGCGCCCGACAGGCACGGGAATGACCGCCTCCATATGGCCTATACGATGTATACACCTCCCGCAAGCTTTGCCATCTGGTATGCCTTCTATGATGAGGCAGAGGGCTGGCAAATCTCACCCGAGAGCGTGGACACAGCCCACACCAACTCCTTCTGGACTTTCCCGCTCCTTGCTGTGGACCCCGAGGGTATCGTACATATCGTGTATGCCTGGACCCAGACGGAGCTTGACAGAACTATGATGTATGTCAGGGGGATTCCTGAGGAATGGCAGTGATTTATATACGCCATTCTATTTCTTTTTCCTGAGGATGCCCACGTTCCAACCTCGACCAAGGGCATCTTCCAATCCCGCCGGAATATACTCTATAGATATTAATAACAATGGGATACTTGATGGAGATGAAGACCATAATGGAAATGAGCTTACAAATCTTGAGGAGCAAAACAAAATAGTTGCACCTATAAATGCTGTAGATAAAGGTGACACAGAAGGTGTAAAAGCTTTGCTCGACTATGATTCTTACGTGGCAATTGTAAGTTTCGGTATGACACCTCTGATGAGTGCGGCAAGGGAGGGTCACACAGAAGTTGTTAAAATATTGCTGGATGCGGATGCTGACGTAAATGTGAAAAGGGAAGACGGTTATACCGCCTTGAAGGCATCAACGGAAGAAGGTCATTATGAAATAATAAAATTGCTTAAGAAAGCTGGTGCTAAGGAATGACTAAATTGTCATTCATTACCGCCAGTAAAATGTCTTGATTTAATAAAACTCATATTTTATTGATGCTTTTTCTATATAATGAGAATTGGGCTATAATTAATATAATCGGTTTAATTAAAATACTAAATCGGTCTCATGTCATTCTGAGTAGGAGGATCGAAATGTTATTTCTCCCAAAGAATAAATTATGTATTTTTGGTCTTATTGTACTGATTATCTTGCCAGCATCTGTGTGCGCTGCTCTAGATTTCAATACCGGAGATGCTGAGTTAGATCTCACCCTGAAAGAAATAAACCTTGAAGCTGAAGCTGATATCGAAGGATTCAAAGCAGACTTAAGCCTTACGTACAATATCTCGCAGAATAAACTTGAATACCTCTTCGTAGAGATCGAGATGGAACCAGCAGATGTTTACATGACCCTTGAACTATCGGAAATCGCAAATACTTCAGTCGATGATGTTGTGAACGTTTATAAAGAGAATCGGGGTAAAGGCGTGGGCGTAATCGCAAAGGAATTGGGGATCAAACCTGGCTCAGATGAATTTATGGCTTTAAAAAATAAATCTTCAAATAGACTGAAAGAGGGAAAGGGCAAAGGGCAACAAAAAAAGAAATAACGTAAATTTGGTCTATATTGCACTGCAAATATCCGAGAACAACAGTGTTGACCAAACCACAACTTTATACTAGCTGTCTTTTTGATGCTGCAGAATAACAGCTACCGCCAGTAGAATGTCTTGATACATCCCGCATCAATTCTGCATCTGGTCAACTCATTTATTTATGTCAATTTGTATTGCAGTGATATTTTAGTCAAAACGATATATTTGATATACGGAAAGACAAATATATTTTTCATAGCCTAACTAGAAATTCGGATTGGAGTATGAGAAGGACATTTTATGACCAACAAAACCACTTTTTCTAAAAATGATATGTTCAAATATTTAAAGAAATGGATACATGACAATCATCCAGATGTATATAAACAGTTAACTAACCTTAATCAAAGTACAGATTTAGAAAAATTTTATAAAGATGAGATATATCCACTTTTTATAAAAAGGATAAAGGAAGCGCTCATTGATATGGCGTTTGGGGATATAAAAAAGGCTACATCCGGCAATTCAATATTGGGTGCTTTTATTTTGTGTAGTTGCTATATAGATTATCTGGCATTTTATTATTCAGATAAATCAAACGTCAATGAAAGATATAAGGAATTTGTTCATGTATTTCTTACAAAATATGATAAGGAAAAATTATACAAAGATTTGAGATGTAAAATGGTACATAATTATTCAGAGGGTGGTTCATATTTGTTTACTCATAATAATCCATCTTCACATTTATCCCTTAATAATAAAAATGGAAAGATATTCATCAACTTAGAAAATTTCATTCAAGAGTTATATATTGCTGCTGAAAAATTGTTTGAGATGATAATTAAGGATGAGAAAAAATTAATAAATGCAGTAAAATGTCATAAAGAAGCCCCATTACTAAGAATAATGGCTACATAAGTGGCTACAATATGGAGGAAATATAAGATTTTAAAAAATAACAGTTAGGTTGTTGGTTTTTAATTATTTAATATAAAATAAGTTACAATGTTGCGAGAGGGGGGACTCGAACCCCCAAGCCTCGCGGCACCAGATCCTAAATCTGGCGTGTCTGCCAGTTCCACCACTCTCGCCTGAAACAGCGGCCCCTTTCACGAGCGTGAAAGGGGCCGGTTTGTGTGTGCAGTGAGCCGTGGAGGGATCGAACCTCCGACCCGCAGATTAAGAGTCTGCTGCTCTACCAGCTGAGCTAACGGCCCCTTATGTCGCGCGCCCGGCAGGATTTGAACCTGCGACCTTTGGATTCGAAGTCCACTGCTCTATCCGGGCTGAGCTACGGACGCCTCTCGGATACTTCGCCCAATCATAATACCCACGGGCGGTGAACTGCGTCAAGCTGTTTCTCCCCGGGCCATACTCTCGACATTCGCATGAAGGGCAGGGGCGGTTTCACCCCTTGCGCTGGTGGAGGTAGTGCAAGTGGGGTATGAGGAGCTTGTTCGGGTTGCCCGTCCCGTCGTAGAAAATGTCGATGATGGGAATACCGAAGTCCTCCTGAATTTTCCGGTAGATCGACGAGGTCACCACGCCTGGACAGCAGAACATGGGGTTGATGTGCAGTATGGCGTCAACGCCGTTCTTCGAAATATAGTAGAGGGCCCTCCCCACGTTGATCGAGGTCTCCCCCGCGATGTAATGCCTGATCTTGTATTCATCCATCAGACGGACGCACTCCTCGAAATCGGGCTCGAGCTGGTCGCCGATGATGTCGGCGGCGATTTTCTCGAAACGCTGCTCTATGGCGCGCAGGATCCTGAAGGACCGCGGATCAGCGCCGTGCAGCCGTATGTCGGCATCGTAGAAGTGGAAGGGGTACTCGGTCATCGAGGGTATGATGAGCTCTCCGCCGAGCTCCTCGACTAGTGCCTGTATCTTCTGATTCATCACCTCGTTGTATTTCACGTAGAGGTCGCCGATGAGCCCGATCCTCGCCTTCCTCCCGCCGGACTCGTCCCGCTCAACGCCCCTGAACACCTCGGTCGCTTCGGTCAGGGCCGCTCGCAGGTCCGTACCTGCGCGAAGCGCTTTGCTGATCATGCCCTGCGCCCTTTTCATCGCCGACTCGGTGGTTCCAGGGACCCTTTCGTAGGGTTTGATACGGTTGAACATCTTGTAGATTATACATCCGATGATATAGGACTGAAAGATACGAGTCGAGAGGGATTGCGACAGCACGCCACCCGGAGCCATACTGTTGATGAGTCCTATCTTCAGGCCTTTGAGACCGGCGGATTGAAACACCATGTCTGAGAGTATGGGAAACTGCGGGAAATTGCAGGCCAGACACACCGTCGGGAGGTAGAGAAAGGTCTTCTCAGGATTCAGACCGGCGCCTTTCACCTGTTCGATGACACCGCCTATGATGGAAGCAAGGGGCAGGCACTCACCGCCGTTCACGTACTGATACCCCGTGTTGAGGGAGCGCTCATCAGCATTGAGAAGCCGCGCGTCGTAGCCTGCCGCGGTGAAACAGTCGACCCAGAATCCGCTTATGAGCTGGTCCAGAAAGGGGATGAGCACCGTGTCGCCCTGCTCTAGACGGTCGTTCCGGGCCGTGGTGGTCTGGAGCATCTCCTGCGGCATTACCTGTTCCCTGTTCAGAGCGTTCCTGAAGGACCGAAGACCCGCCTCTATTCTCGTGGTGTAGCCCGTGTCGGAGCTGAGCTCATCGAGCTGCAGTATGAGAAAGGGTTTGTCGTAGTGGTTAAAAATGTCCTTCACGTAGCTGATGAGAAAAGAATCGGGGCTGCAGCGAAAACAGGTGAGGTACACGGCAAAGAGATTGTCGGCGGTTGCGCAGTACTCCGCCAGTTTGATGATCTTCCTGCCGTAGTGCCAGTGCATGCGCTCGTGGAATTTTTTAGCATAGGAGAGTTCAAACTCGTCGAGGGAAAACTCGTCCTGCCAGAAAGCTTTGGCACCGAGCTCCTCGAGCTTTGCCGGGATTCCCAGGTTAAGGACCGGGTCGAAAAGCACGTAGGGCCTGCCCATGAGTGCGATGCGAATGGCCTGATCCCCTGAAGAGGACGACGTGATCTGCTCGAAGGTCGACCTCATCCGGTTCCATGCCCTGTTGAACCGTTTATAGGCGTGCTCAAAGGACGACTGAACCTCCTTCACCTCCAGATCGGGGAAGCGCTCTTTCATGGCATCGTGTATGTCGCGGGCTATCCCCTTTATGTCCCTGTGGTTGAAGTACAGAAGCGGGGAGATGAGCTTTTCCTCGATATCGAAGGAGGTGAGTTTGCTGACAATGGTGGGTAGATACTGCGAGTAGTAGCAGTAGTAGGCGTCTCGGGTTTTGTCCTTGAACAGAAGCTCTGGGTTGTTTTCAACGTCCCGCTCGTTCACGA
>Ga0209427_10002402_pt1 | contig 22062 bp, 8 predicted proteins | sample DeeMarSWOR136_30_FD_187465 | JGI IMG/M metagenome (GOLD analysis project Ga0209427, IMG submission 187465) | Marine sediment microbial communities from White Oak River estuary, North Carolina - WOR-1-36_30 (SPAdes) (version 2) | ecosystem: Environmental > Aquatic > Marine > Intertidal zone >...
CTAATTTACGGATGTCATATTCATCATGCATGATCTGCTCTATCGCTGCTTCTGAATATTTCTTTAAGGCCAGATTACAATTCCGACGCCGACCCCACTCAGACAGAATTGCCTGGCGCCCGGACACCGTCACCTAGTATCGCATTGATCCTGGCACGCCTTTGATCGCCAACAGCCACGTGCTTCGATGCCGCCAGAAACAAACTCGTCCAGTCAAAACCTCTTAAGACAAACGCCACAGACACAAAACTACATTGGCCCGACAGATTCACATCGGTTGCTCTGAAAGGCAAAAACAATCCACCTTGAATTCCAACTGAGAAACGCAAAACTCTATTCATTCGCCTTTTGATCCATTACTGTCTTCGGCATGAGCAGCATTCACGGACCAGAGGTGCCGTTCTGCCGATACAGACGGATATCGTCAATGTACACAGTCCCTGTACCGCCGGGCGCTACCATGCCGGCTTTCGTGCCTAGACCAATCGCGATCTTGTCTACATTTGTCAGGTTAATCCCCTGATCGGCAAAAGCCTGCAGCGGGATCACCCACTGCTTCCAGGTGCGTGCCTGTGCGGCGTTCAGATCCTCATGGGCCACGACAGCGGGCGCGCCGGCGGTGTTGGAGATTGCCACGTACAGCGGCTCGGGCGCGTTATCCGAAATCCCCCGGAACCAAAGGGACAGCTCCGCAACGCCCGCCTGCGTCCAATCCCGCGGCGCTGTTAGTGTCATAGCCGCTTCCGAGTTTGTTACACCCGCTTCGTTGGTATAGAACAACGGCATGGATTGCACGCCGCTATGGACAATCAACTGCTCGGCATAAGGAGGAAGTAAATGCCCAACCTGTGAGCCGTTGTTCGGGTCGCCAAAACCGTCTATCCACACCTGCCAGATATGATATCCAGGTCCCTCATCGATATAGTCCTCAAAGTCTTCCACAAGAAGGAACGCGCCTGTCGTGAAGATCCAAAGCGGACCTTTCGATGTATTCCCCTGACCATCGACTTCATCCACGCGCCAGTAGTAGGCCGTGTCCGGCTCGAGCAATCCGGGATCGTAACTCTGAGTCCCCCGCGCCTCGGAGCCTATGTATTCGGGTGAGCCGGTCTCGGCGTTGCGTACGGCCTCTTTGTCCGTCCCGAAGTAGAACTGGTGCGAGGCGGCACTGTCGGCCGCCGTCCAGCTTAGAGTCACATTCATCTCTACATCCGTTGCATCATACGATGGTTGCGGGCTCCCGACCGCACCTGGTGTGGTAAAGCTCCATATATCGCCTTGATACGTCTCGACGCCGTCGAATTCATCAACGCGCCAGTAATAAACCTTCTCTAATTCGAGTGTCCCAGCGACGAAATCCGCGAATCCTCTGGGCCCTTTGTAAGTGTCGGGTACGCCGGCTTCCACATGAGCCCAATTGTCGCCAAGATACACGTGGTGGAGCTTCGCGCCGAAACCTGGCGTCCAAGTCAGCGTTACGTCCGGGCCCACAAACTCGGCCCCATCTGCGGGATGAGGCTCGTAGGCTGTCTTGGGTGGAATCGAGAAACGCCAGACCCGGCCCTTCCACGGGCTGTTGGGATCGGCATCATTGACCTCATCAATACGCCAATAATAAGTCGTACCTGGAACAAGGCCATCCGGATACGCAAAACCCGGAAAGCCAGCCACATAGAATGTTGTCACCTGATTGCCTCGGAACACATCAGAGTCTGGCGTGGCGCTGCTCACGCCGTCGTAATTATCGCCCAGATACACGTCATGCGAAACCGCCAGCTCTCCCGGCTGCCAGCCAAGGTTCACCCATGTACTCTCATATACGGCATAATCATCTGGGACGGGATTACGGGCCGTTGCGCGCTTCCATGAGGGACCGAGCATATAATTGATCGCGTTGCGGAACATGATTTCACCTTCTGCGGTGAAGTTCCATGCCCCCCAGGGAGTGCGAGGGGGCCCGTCGGTTTCTTGCGTGCCGCCGAAAAACATCAAACGTTTATCTGCAGCAATCTGACCGGCGCCGTCGTAGAACTCGACTCCGGCCTCCCATTCGGCGATCCAGGGCAAGTCGGTGCCTTCCTCTTTGGCGAGCAGTGTACCGTTGCCCACATTGTCGGCGTTTACGGATGAGGTGTTGCCGGAACCCACGGTTGGATCCACAACCTGCACCTTGTTGCCGGGACCGAGCGTCACGTTGGCAAATATGGGATGGTCCGGCTGCACGACCTCCAGCGCTGGAGCACCGCCCAGGCTGTTGGCAGAGCTGGAATTGATCCACTTCCAACGGTTGCTTCTGACGATGAGCGCCTGCATGAGTATCAGCGGTGTCGTGGCGGAATTCCACTGGGTCGGCTCATCGCCCTCGTCATACATAGTGCTATTGCACGTGCGACTTACAATAATCAGGTCGGCGGCATTAAGAGCCTTCATCTTGTCGGTATCAAGCGTCATCCAGTGATCAGGTTGGATAGTAACCAAATGCCCCTCGGCTTCAAGCCAATCCACCAACTGATAGTCATCCTGCTTACCGTCGCCATCGTAGTCGTGGGCTTCGTTTACCACGAGGACGTTAGCCGCGTGGGCCGGTGACATCAGGCAAAGGGTCAGCAGCAGAACAGAAATGAGTTGAATCAATCCTCTACACATAATTATCCTCCTTCAAACAAAACGGGTAATAATACTTTTTGTGTTCACGGCAATCAGTCCATGCTTACCTGAATGGTTCATTTCGATTTGAGGCGATCTTCTCTCTTCTAGTTGCCGGTGTGGATGGCAAATTACGGAGTAAAAATGCGAAACAAATCACAAGAATTCCTCCTGCTGAAAGACTGAAAACTCACAGATTCCAGCAATCTCCTTTATACCACATTAGCCAGCTTCCCATCAAGTAAAATCGCGGATTGTGCACTGGATAACTCAACGTGACTGACTTCCTTTTGCGGGATTGTGGCAAACATGAACAATGCCTCAATCAGAGTTGGCAATCTCTTCGATAAGGACCTCAGCAGAAGAACGATTTATCGACAGGAGATTGCTATAGAGGTTTCAATGTACAGTCCCGGTTAACAATTGGACGTATTGGCAAGATTTCTTGTTCCAAGGCGACTCCACGATCACACGTTTCTTCTTTTTCATCTTCAACAAGCATGGACTCGTTGGATGATGTATTTGGACCGAGCACCTTCCATGACTTCTCTACCTGCCACCCAGACAGACAATGGTTCCGTTCTCGAGTGCGGCATACAGTCGGTCGGCTGCAACCGCAAGGCCATCCCAGACCGGAGAGGCATCGAGAGGCTGCTCATCCAGCACTGCACCCTGGCCTGCCGACAACGTCTGCAGGAACCCACCCTTTGCGTCCCTGCCTCCAATAACCAGCGTATCGCCTGCACATAACATGGCCCGGGCGCGTTTCGACATGTCCGTCCTCCATGTGAAGCCGACGATCTTGTTCTTGCCTATCGTTCGCTTCTCGAAGTCGGGCACGAAGTTCGCCTTGTCCGACAGGTCCGGCTTTGGTATAGCCAAGACTCTCTGGCTGGCCCTGTTGCCCTTCCTTGCCCCACCGCGGCGCACGGCCCATACAGTCTTGTCATCGAAGACCATCATGAGGCCGAAGGGAACAGCCAGATCGCTGCGGATGATCCAGGGATAGGCAACCGGCGTTCGGGCAATATCGCCCGTGCCAAGTATCCAATAGGACCGGTTGTGCTCCCAGTCGTCCAGCAGGCGGGACGTCGAATACAGATGAGGCCGTCCGGAGGTCTCCACTTCGAGTCTGTCGTTAAAGCGCATATGGCGTAAGTATATCGAGGCCTTGTCGGCCACCAGGATATCGATCGTGGCGCCATGCATGGAGAACGCGTCGCTACGATCCGGCGCCAGGAAGGTCTTGTAATCCAGTGTGTTCTGTCTGATCTTGATCGTCGAGGCATATTTTGTTCCCTTTAGAGGGGGATCCATTGCGCCGGCGTGCTCGCTTTCGACAAGTCGTTTCACAATGACCTTGCCGGTTAAGGGATCGAGGCCGTAGATCATGATGCCGCCATCCAAGTAGGAACACCTTCCGGCAGCCGCATAGACCACACCGTTCTTGACAAGAACGCTGCCATGTATCGGCCAAACGGATTCCAATTGATCGAACGCCACGACATTGAGTTTTTGCGGCGCTGCAAGAAATCGCCAGACCCGCTCGCCGTCCGAAGCGCGAAGGCAGTAGATATAGCCATCGGCCGATCCGAATAACACAAGTCCATTATAGATGGTCGGCGGGGAATCCACACGCGCGCCAGCCGTGAATTGCCAGAGTTGCCCTCCCGTCACCGCATCAAGCGCATGGACCGTGTGGGTATCCACCCGTGCGACAAACACCTTTCCATCTGCGACCGTCAGACCGCTAAGCCGTCCGCCGATATGTGTTTCCCATGCGTTATTGAGGATGGGTGGAATGTTCGTCCTGACCCAGCCGCTGCGGGCGTTGTTGCCACGATATGTGGGCCATTCTGCATCTGTAACCTGAGATACGAGATCCGAGGTCTGAGCGTAAGCCGGGCCCTTCTCCAATCTCTCTGATTCGGAGTTCTTGGCTTTGCGTTTCGGCGCCAGGGCATGGAAGCCGAAAATCTTCGCCTCAATATAGCATCCACACGAATGGGGCGGTGCGTAGATCAGGCCGTTACAAGGCGTCACGCCCACCCGGCAGGTGCCGCGCACCCAGTTGTTCCGCGAATGGTTCTCACCATTGAGGTCGATCATCTCGATGCCGCGCTTAGCCGTGATGATGTACCGGCGGGTTGCCTTACCCGGATAGCAGCGGTGGTGGTGGCCGTCCGTCCACAGGCGGTCGATGATCTGCCGGCTTCGCTTGATCTGGCCGGTGTATAGGTCGCGCGGCTCCGCGAAGTTAGGACCCAACCACACCACGCCATCCAGAACATAGATCTCGCCGGGAGCGCCTTCCAGATTTGGAAGGTACGCGGTCTCCCACAGGACGCTGCCATCCTCAACGGACAACGCGGCCAGTTTGCCCCCGTACTCACGAACCCTGGGATGTGAACCAAGGAATTCCTGGATGTCTCTGTTAAGAACAGTAGGATCTTTTCCGGCATAGGACACGAGTATTACACCATCCTTGACAATGAGTTTCTCACGTGGAAAGTAGAGTTTAATCCTCTTTTCCGACTGAGCCAGCTCACGTCGCCAAACCAACTTACCGCCATTCGCTGACAAGCAAACGACGCTTCTGTCTGTCTTGACAAACGTCTTCCCATCGGCGGCCGCCAAAGTAAGTCGTATGATCTCTCCGTCGTCGCTGGAACCCCATAGCCAGAGTCTCTTTCCGCTCAAAGCGTCCACAGCCACAATCCTATGTTCAGGCATGACAAGGAAAAGGATATTTCCATCCTTGATCATCTCACAGAAGCCGCTCGTACCTTCGTAACGACGCATCACTTTGCCTGTATCGATATCGAGAGCGCTTAGTGGTGCATCCGGAGAGAAAGCCACATAGATATGCGACTGATCCACCACTAACTGCCGCCATACCTCTTCCAGCCCCCATTTCGGCCGTCGTTCTGCGTACGTTTTCAGTCGGACGGGTTGTCTCCAAAGCAGTACACCGCTGAAGGCGTCGCGTGCGACGACCGCCCATTGACTCGGCACCTTCATGTCTGAACTCTTGGTCTGGTCAATCAGACAGATCAGCCGGCCCTTTGATGAGAGCACCGTCCTGACGGTCGGATACGTCCCCTTTTCCGCATGGTGATCGCGGCCCCACATCGGTTCGGAACACCACTGTATGTGCCTGGGCGGTCCCACCACGCTATCCTCGGCAACCGCATTGTTGTCCGCGCCGTGGAGGAAATGGGTCCAGTCGTCGATATCGCCAGGAACCAGTTTTGTAAATTTCACAAAATCAACTCCAGCTTTGAGTGTTGGATGTAGGAGATCGGATACAAGTCTTGTGTTTCGGTCCCTCTTTATTACTCCGACTCCTCGTGGAGCGAGGATCCGGTCTATTTCTTCACCTGGGATCGTACATCCGGATTCCAGGACCACCAGCAGATTGACCAGATTGTCCACATACGGCAGATTCTTGCCGTCGAAGACATCGGCAACCACTTTCCCATAGACACCTTTCAATTCCAGGAACTTCGTTGCTTCTTCAACCTTACTTGCATCCGTGTCCAATCCCTGGACCAGTGTCGGTCCGGCCTTGCCAAGGTCCACAAGGAACTGCGGGTCATCACAGCCAACACAGACGACGAGGCCGCCGCTGACACCGAAGGTAGCGAGGGGGTCACGGGGCGAGACTTTCGCCTTCGCCGATACGGAAGCGCCCCAGATCTGTTCCGGCCGAAACTGCTGGTATGTCTTGTGGGCCAACTCGGCAATCTTTCTGAATTCGGGCTTGCACACACCGAAGTTGTCCATAGGGAAGTTCTTGAAGCCCTGCTCGAGCGCGGGCGAGTCGTCGGCCACGCGAAGATCGTAGTTGGCCGGATCAATAAACTCAGGGTCTGCCGAGATTGAGTGCACGTCTATTCCCGCCGCTTGGTATTCCTTTAATTGTCTATGTTCCAGATCGGGATTTCTATACTGCCCCGACGACCAGTAAAGATTGTTATCTATCTTCTCGGCATCCTGAATCTTCTTTTTGTCATTGCGCCACGGCATGGTCTCGGGCTTGACCGGAACGACGATATTCCTGCAGATGGTGTCCATATTATGATCGAATGGAACGTGCAGTTGGATGGCCCTGCCGCCGATGAAGATATTGTTCTCGATCCTGCGATAAAAGCCTTCCCGGAGCTTGACGGAGCAGCCGAGGCAAAGATTGTTGTAAACATGGTAGTTGCTGGATCCGTCGTCCAGGTCGATGCCCCAGCTATGCGATTCGGTATTATGTATCCACCGGTTGTTGCGAATCACGATCGGTCTGACACAATCCAGCCTGGAGCGCCTCTGCGCCTCGATCTGGGGAACCGTTTCGCCGGCAAATGTGGTATCCTCACGATAGCCTTTGCCACCATGGTGCGGTGTTAACCAGTACCGGTCTCGGCCCCAAGAATTGAAAGGGCCATGGTCGCCGGTTTCGATGACGGTATCGAATACATCATTATACTCGATCACATGCCCTCCCCAGCACCCGTCGTTCACCGTAATGCCCGAACGCGGCACGTGATAGATGGTATTATGACTGACGGTGATGTTTTGTGCCATGGAAATGAAGCATCCGGCGGTTTGTTTGCCGATTCGTCCGATGGCAAAGACCAAACATCCGTCCATCTTGCAATCCTTGGGAAAATCATTGCCTTTGGGACCGGGCGTCAAGTCTTGCTTGCTGTAGGCGATGCTGTTCTCGTAGCCAATCGGATTGCTGCGCGTGCACGCATGGTTGCCTACAAAGGCCACTGCACTATCGCCCAGCTTCTCGAAACGGCAATCTATCACGGCACTATGACGATTGTAATTGTTAAAAAATACGCCGTTACCACCCGTCGCGTTGAAGAAGCAGTCTTTGACCGTGCAATGCTCGGTCCCGGTCAGCATGACGGTGCCGGAGCGCACAATGGACCAGTCCCCGCGGTTGAGCGGCTCCCAGTTCTTCTCGGGCTCCATGACCACGCGGCGTGCATGGCGGAACTCGATTCCTTCAATAGCGACGTATCTGACCGGGCTCCGGGCCGATCCTGAGAAGCGGATGAGGTCCTTTACGCTGGTAACGTACAATGGCTGGCGTTTGAGGTCCATGTCGGGCTCCGGGTATACGTAAAGCGTCCCCGTCGTGCGGTCGAGGAACCACTCGCCCGCGTCATCGAGTTCCTCGAATATATTTTCGATCATAACATTGTTGCTGTTAAGCTGGCGATGTCTGTTTTGCTGCCAGCCGCCTTTTAACTTCAGGCCCTTATCGTCTTTTCCCGTAATGCGATAGTGGACACTGCCCCAGCGGCTTCGATGCAGGGCATGGAGAAAGCCCGTTGTTGGGCGCCTGTAGTTCTGTGCCCGTTTGTTTATCTCTTCGAGGCTGGTGACGCCGTCGAAATTGCCTCGTCCTGTGAAGTCCGGGAACCGGGCCATATGAAGTTTCCTGTCGCCAACGGTTATAGCATCAAACTTACACGACCAAAGAATATCATCTGGTATCCTCGCCTTAATAATGTCACCTTCATGCTGTTCCCATGTCAATCCTGTGATCCGCGTTGCACCGCTTACGATGGCCTTTCCCTCGTTCAGTGCCTTGTAAACGACCGGCGCCTTCTCGGATCCTGAATCCTGCGGCTCCAGGACGAAGCTCTCATTGAGCAGATGAATACCGTCTATGAGGATGACGTTCACGGGTTCCAGGCCAGCGATCCCGGCTTCTCTGATCGCATTGCGCGCCTGGATCAGGGTTGCAAGAGGCTTTTGATTCGATCCGGCATATTCATCCGAGCCCTTTGGTGAAACATAGTACTCTCTTGCCACCAATGAGGCTTCAACTGTACAGCATAGCACCATGCCGATAATGAGTTTCTTCATATATGTATTCCCCTTTCATATTACAGCCAAACCATTGTATCGAGAACTGCAAAAAGGTTCAAATACCGGCTTCAAACGGCTTTCAAAGACGGTGTTTTACCATACGCGCTTTAGTTTCTGATCGGTTTCAACCACTCATATTATCCGTCCGAGCAGTTGAAATGACATGCAATGCCTTGTATTATATGAGCTTTAGAGTATAGGAGCAGAATTCATGACATCGAACTCGAAAACAATCGTCGCGTTTCTTCCTGCTCTTGCCATTTGGAATTTTTCCCTTTACGCATATCGTCTAAAAACAAGTTCGCATCGATTTCATTACTAATTTAGGAGGCAAACATGATTGAATCCGTCAACAAGTTTAATGTCAACCGTCGAGAATTTCTCAAACAAAGTAGTGCACTGGCCGCAGGGGCTGCGGTGCTCGGGAGCATCTCGCCCGTCGCTTTCACCCGCGACGACAACACGATTCGCCTAGCCCTGATTGGCTGCGGCGGCCGGGGTGCCGGCGCCGTCGGCGATGCGCTAAGCGTGCCGAACGCAGGACCCATACAATTGTATGCGATGGCCGATCTCTACGAGGACCGAATGGAATCGCGCCTCAAAGCACTCAAGGGAAGGTTTCCGGACAAGGTGAACGTCAGTGCTTCTCGCAAGTTCATCGGTTTCGACGCCTACAAAAAGGCCATCGACATTCTCAGACCCGGCGATATCGCCCTGTGCACGACGCGCGCCTACATCCGCCCGGTACACGTGGAGTACGCTATCAAGAAGGGTGTCAACGTTTTCTTCGAAAAACCGTTTGCCTCCGATCCGGGCGGTTTGCATCGACTGCTTAGAGCTGGGGAGATGGCCGACGAGAAAAACATCAAGGTCGCCGCTGGATTGCAGTGCCGTCATTCCCCGGCACGCAAGGCGCTGATCGATAAGATCCGCAACGGTGAGATGGGCGAGATACCGCTGATCCGCGCCAATCGCCTCGGAGGCGGCGGTTGGCTGAAGAGCCAGGGCGAAAAGTCCAACGAGCTGATGAGCCAACTGCAGTTCGGCCGGATACACTTGTTCTGGATCGGCTCCGGGCATATGGTCGATTACCTCATTCACCAGATCGATGAGTGCTGCTGGATCAAAGGGGCCTGGCCGGTCTCTGTTGTCGGCCTGGGTGGCCGGGTGCCCAACAGCACGGATCACGGGCAGAACATCGATGTTTACTCCATGGAATACACATTCGCCGATGGCGCGAAGGCTTTCTGCGGTTTTCGCCGGATTGCCAAGACGCGCACCGAGTTTGCCACATTTATTCACGGCACCAAGTGCGCTGCGCAATTCTCCGGCAAGGTCCACGCCGCCACGGTCCATATGTTCAAGGATCAGCGGATCGAGCAGAGTAACATCGCATGGACACCCACAAGGGATCGTTACAGTCCGTGGCAATATGAGTGGAACGATTTCATCGACAGCATTCGTAACGATCGAAGGCATAATGAAGTTCAGCGTGCGATCTACTCCGATCTGACAACGCTCATGGGCCGCGCTGCTTGTCATACCGGTCAGACGGTGACCTGGGATCAGATCATGAAGTCCAGATTCCAATTTTGTGACTACCTCGACGATCTGAGCTACGATAGCCCGGCTCCCGTCAAGGCCGATGAGAACGGCCAGTTTCCCGTCCCCATCCCGGGTCAGTGGAGAGAAATTTAAGGGAACTCTTTATACGATCTCGAATACGATCTGTAACCAAAGGCGGATTGTCTGGGCTACTTTTCGGCGAGACAGGATACCTTTCCATCTACCGTGGAGATAACCAACCGACCGCCGGCCGCGGCCATGCCATCCCATGCCGGGGCGGCGTGCAGCTTATACTCCGCCAGCTTTCTCCCATCCTCGCTAGAGGCAACCCACAAAACACCTCCAAGCTTGCCCTCATAGCCCTGCTTGTATTTCTCGAACGGGTGGTTGGGTGGGAAATGCGCGGGAGTCCCAGCGACAAACAGAACGTCACCTGCCAGGACCATCGCCTTTCCAGTCAAAGGAATGTCAGTGGCCCACTTTACGGCCGCACTGCTCGCCGCTTTGACCCTTCTCTTGCTTCTTTCTCTTTCTTGTCCCTGAGCAGCAGCTCCGGCACTCGTGGTCCCGGCCAGCAGCTTGTAGCCCTTCACGCGCGGATCAAAATACGAGTGGCGATGCACGGGAAAGCCCTGTATTTCGTAGTACTCCCTGCCGTCCGTCACGAGGATATCACCGGACGGAGGCGTAACTCTGGTTTTGCCTGTAAATCCCCCGTTTTGACTTATCGTCCAGTAGGTCCTGTGCTGAGGAGTGCCATCCAGAAAACCGGCTGAAGGAAGAACGTGCGGACCGGACACTGCATCTGCCAGATCCGCTGCAAAGGCCTTGTGTCGAAGATATAACCGTTGCCCATCCGTGACAAAGATATCTGCCTTGAATCCCTTGTTCTCAGTGGCAGGAAATCCTGTTTTCTGATCGAACGGGCCGTAGACCTGGCGGCTGCCCTTGATCTGACCCGTGCGGGGATTGAGCGCATAAATGAATATGCCGCCGTCCAGGAAGGAACTCCTGCCCGCGGCAAAATAGAGTGTATCGTCCTTTACCAGTACGCTTCCACAGACGGGCCAGGCCGATTCCAACCGGCCAAAGGCCCCGATCAATTGATCCGGCAAGTCCTTGAAACGCCACACTAAAATGCCATCCGATGCTCGGAGGCAATGCACCCACCCGTCTCGCGATCCGAACAGGATAAGCCCTTGATAATAGGTCGGCGGTGAATCCACTCGGCTCCCGGCGACGTAGGTCCAGACCGTGTTACCGTTGGAGACATCCAGTGCATAGAGGGTGTGAGCATCGATAGCCGACACAAACACCTTGTCATCTGCAATGACCGGCGCGCTCGGCACCGTCCGTAACTCAGCTCTCCATAGGGGCGTGAGTTCTGTAGGCACCTTTGACGATGTGCTTCCGCTCCGCTTCCCATCATGCCGGTAGGTGGGCCATTCATCTGTATCTCGATTCCTGGATTGTGTAGCCTGGACCGGCGCGAAGGCAGGGCCTCTTACGAGACGGACAGTACGCTCGATCCTGACCGGCTGATCGGAAGACCTGAGGTCTCTTTCCGTGTAAAAAGCATTGAAGTTCTTGACCATAGCCCCGATGCTGCACTGGCATGAATACGGCGGGACGTAGAGAAGGCCATTGCACGGGAGCACTCCCATACCACAGGTCCCGCGCGTCCAATGGTTGGGGAATTCCTGTTGCGAGGCGAGGTCGAGAAAATCAGCGCCGCCCGTCTTGCTGTTGATGTAGTAGCGATTCGTAATGAAATTTCGGTAGCATCGGTCGTGTCCCATGGGGCCGTTCATGGCCTGGGGGATCGTGGCTATTTTCCGTCCAGTCTCGATTTCGTAGCTTGTTGGTTGTTTGCTTCCACCCGTCCAGACGGCACCCGCGGCGACAAAAAGATCAGCGGCCTTTTCATAATTGTTAGCGATCGACGCGTGCCATCTCTCGGAGCCATCCTTGAGCGAATAGGCATAGAACGATTTACCTTCCTGGGCATAGACCATCGAGTCGGAGAGGATCACTGTGTTAGCCTCAGTGCCGTCTCTACTTTGGATCTCCTTGTTTATGCTCCACACTTTCTTTCCGGTCCCGGAATGAAGGCAGAACAGACCGCCGGCTGTCTGATAGACCGCGTACGGCCCTTTGATCGCGAGCGAGCAGCCGGTATAGCGGTGAATATTGTCCACCCTCCAAATCTCCTCGCCCGAACCCGCTCGCAGGGCCACGATTGCACAGACTGGATGAAGCCTGTCTGGCGATTCCGGCGGATAGGCGCCCCGGAAACCCGTCCCACCGAATGGTGCGTTCGGATCGGAGCCACCCAGATTGGTCCCTTTGCTGGGAATGGCCTTGACGATGTTGTAGCGCGCGGAATTCATGCGATCACCAATGACGAGATACAGCGTACCCTGATCGTAGGCGAATTCTTGAGTACGTTCTGTACCCTTGTAGGTCTTGATGATTCTACCTGTCGCCGCATCGAATGCCGTAAGAGGAGCATTCAGACCCGGCGTGCAATACACCGTCTCGTCAATCGCAGCTAATCGGCGCTGCAACTGGATAGCTATGTCCTTCACATAGCGCGTGATCGGCTCCCAGTCGGTGAAGGCATGACGCCAGAGCGGGATGCCGTTAAACGCATCGCGTGCGATTAGCGACCACCGGCCCGGCAGAAACGGATTCTCCGGAGTGGCCCGGTCTTCGATGGTAAAGAGTCGTCCGCCGGACGAAACCATACTCACAACCGTCGGGATTGCCATATGTGACCGGCTCCAGCTCGGTTCATCCACCCATTGGAGATGGCGCGGCGGTCCTACGACCGTATCATGTGCAACGGCGTTGTTGTCCGCGTCGTGCAAGTACTGTCTCCATTCATCGATGGCCTTCGGCCAGGGCTTCCGCGTGCTCGTCCATCGGCCATTCTGCTTGATGTAGGCGACGCCGTAGGGAGCGAGGACCCTCATCACTTCCTCCAACGGCACGTGGTCCAGTTCCTTGGCGACGACCAGGTTCACGAGGTTATCAATGTACGGCAAGTGTGAACCGTCGAGGTGAGTAACTGATACAGGCCCGTAAAGACCACGCGAACAAATATACGCGCGGGCCTTCTTGAGGTTACCCGGATTGCCATCAACACCATGGACGAGGTAACCTTCATGCTTGCGCAGCGCCGCAGTGAGCCTTCCGTCCCCACAACCAATGTGGACGATCAGACCACCTCTCACGCCGGTGGCCTTCAGAATTGCTTCAGCTTCGTCCTCATAATCGTCGGCTTGAGTCTTTACCGATGAGATCATGCATAATGCCCACAAAACACAGACAACTTTTGTGAAAAAAGAACAATTTGCTTTCATAACCACTTCTCTTTCGTTTGCACAGAGCTGACCTTTGCCATTTATCTTTTCCGACATTTCTCATTTATCTTCGTAATAGTATGCTATTATACCTTAGTGAATCGCGCCATTACAATGATCTTGGTTGCAGACAATGATCACCTGCTTCCCACCCTGTGACAGGCAGGAGGCAATTTGTTGAAGATTTCTTGAAATCCTAACAGCTTATGTTAATCTCCTGCTATGAAGGAATATCGTTCAATGTTATTCTCAGCACCCATACGGACGCTCAAAAGGTGTTTTGTGATTTCTGTATTCCTGATGCTATGGAGCGTTACATACGCGACAAACCATGTATACACAGATCCGAATGCCTCTGTGGAGCAGAGAGTACAGGATCTCCTCGGGCGTCTGACTCTGGAGGAGAAAGCCGGATTCATGTCCGGCAAGAATATGTGGTTCATGAAGGGCGTCGAAAGACTGGGTATCCCCTCGGTGCAAGTGACAGATTGCGGACACGGCGTCACTGTCATCCTCGATGAAGGCGGACGGTATTCGGGTTGTGCAACGTGCTTTCCAACGGCTGTCGCACAGGCGGCCTCCTGGGACACGAAGCTGGTCTATGAGATTGGCAGTGCGATCGCCCGGGAAGCAAGGGACCTGGGTTCTGCGATTCTCTTGGCTCCCATGGTCAATATCCATAGGACGCCCTTGAACGGCCGGAATTATGAGACGTATTCTGAAGACCCATTTCTGGCTGGAGCGCTCGCGTCTTCCTTTATCAAGGGTGTCCAGTCGGAGCACATCGGAGCCGTTATCAAGGCTATGACGGCAAACAACCAACAGACCAATCAACAACACTTGAACGTGGAGGTGCCCGAGCGGGCGCTGCGCGAGATATACCTTCCCGCGTTCAAGATCCCCGTGTTGGACGCAAATCCGTGGGGAGTGATGACCGCTTACAACGGTCTCAACGGTCACCCGACGTGTGCCTCAAGACATCTCATTTCCACAATACTCAAGAAAGAATGGCGTTATGACGGGTTTGTTGTTTCTGACTGGCGGTCTGTACAAGGCAGCGCGAGTATTACGGCCGGATTGGATATCGAAATGCCCGGGCCGGGTCGATTCATGGCGACGAGAGACGTCCTCAATGCCGTCGCGCAGGGCAACCTCACAGAAGATGAGTTGAACGACAGGGTCAGCAGATACCTCAGAGCGCTTGTGAAATCCAGACTGCTTGACCGCGATCATCCTAAACTCGCGGCTGAGTCGAATACTGCAAGGCATCGAGAGCTTGCCAGAAAGTCCGCTGAGGCATCGATTGTCATGCTCAAAAACGACTCGGGAGTCCTTCCTCTGAATCTTTCGAGACTGAACAAACTGGCGGTCATTGGGCCTAACGCAGAGGAGGCAAGGCTTGGTGGAGGAGGAAGCGCATCAGTAACCGCGTGTTCTGCCGTCAGCCCATTGAGGGGATTAAAGGACTACTGCGGGGAGACTGTCTCGATCGAATTCGTCGAAGGCGCTACAATGAAAGGCAACCTTCCCGTTGTGGGCAACCCATACCTAATCACCGCGGATCGAGGCAAGACGGTAAGTGGATTGAAAGGAGAGTACTTCGACAACGGAGAACTGGCGGGCAGGCCAGCGTGTGTGCGAATTGACGAAAAGGTGGACTTCTCATGGGGCTGGGCGGCTCCCTGTAAAGAAGTTGGAAAAAGCCGCTATTCGGTTCGATGGACTGGAGGTATCCGCGCGCCCCACTCCGGAACCTATCGGATCGGCGTGACTTGCCACGAGGGCGGATACAGCCTTCATATCAATGATAAGACGGCTATCGACCAATGGGAAAACCTTTCCAACAAGACGTTCGAAGCGCTCTTTTCGAGAAAAAGCGAAAATGTCAAAATCTACATGAAGGAAGGGACAACATGCAACATACGTCTGGAATTCCGGAAATGGGGGAACAAGAATGCGATCCGATTGGAATGGGAAGTGCCTGGTCAGCAGAGCCCCATCGAAGATGCCGCTCGGCTTGCCGCCGAGAGTGATGCGGCGATTGTGTTTGCGGGATTGTCCAATCTGTTTGAGGGCGGGATGAATGATAGAGAGAACCTTGCCCTGCCGGAGGGGCAAGATGAGCTTATTAGTGCCGTCGCCAGGGCTAATGCCAATACGACCGTCGTGCTGATCAATGGTACGCCTGTCACAATGCCGTGGCTGGATGACGTACCTGCCGTTTTAGAGGCGTACTACCCAGGCCAGGAAGGCGGAAGCGCGATTGCCAGGGTGATTTTTGGGGATGTAAATCCATCCGGCAAGCTTCCGGAAACATTCGCGAAGCGCCTGGAAGACAATCCCTCGCATGGTTTCTTCCCTGGTGAGAAGCGACGCGTCTCATATGGAGAAGGGATCTATGTGGGTTACCGGCACTACGACACAAGAGGTATCGAGCCCCTGTTTCCTTTCGGACACGGATTGTCATATACGGAGTTTGAATACAGTAATCTACGGATAGAGCAGAAGAGAGATGGCAGCGTCCGTGTCACGCTCGATGTGAAGAATGCGAGAGAATCCGCCGGCGCCGAAGTGGTTCAACTCTATGTCAGGGATATAGTGGCATCGATAGACCGTCCGGTTAAAGAGCTCAAGGCGTTTGCCAAGATCGAATTGCTCCCAGGCCAGACAAAGCAGGCAGAGCTCTTTCTAAATAGAGATGCGTTTGCGTTTTTCAGCCCCATGCAGAAAAGGTGGATTGTAGAGTCAGGCGAGTTCGAATTGCTCATCGGTAGTACCTCCAGAGATATCCGTTTGACTGACACAATCACGGTCGAATGAGTCCAAGAGACTTTCCTTCAGCTCAAATTCTGACCTCAAGCCATGCAGTCCGATACGAATCGTACGTGAATATTGTGCTCGATATGAGTACAACACGATATGCGTTACACACGCTTGGCATTGAAGCAGACAGCCCAACAGATCAACAGAAGCGCGTATATTGACCTGCCCGTAACCCAAAGTGTGCTCTTAGTCCGCGTCAACCACCAAGGAGGTTGACACGGAGCGGTTTTTCAGTTAGAATGACATATCATGGCATGCAGGAGTACCTTCTATGAATCGAAAAGGAAAGGAAGTTTCGCTTAACGAACAGAAGGCGAACGTCACGCACCAGCGAAAAGGCTTTACACTAATCGAACTTCTCGTGGTTATTGCGATTATCGCATTACTGCTGGCGATATTGATGCCGGCACTGCAGCGCGTGAAGAAGCAAGCGAAAGCCGTTCTCTGCCTGTCAAACCTCAAGCAATGGGGCACTATTTTTGCCATGTACACCGATGACAACAACGGTTTGTTTCCCAGACGCACGCAGTCGGGCGGTCGTTGGATAAATGTCTTATACGACTATTACTATCGGGAAGAGAAGATACGATGCTGCCCAATGGCGACAAAGATCAAGACCTTAACCGGGGCCAGTAGTACACTTGAAGCAGGCGGCGACACGTTTACGGCCTGGGGCAAGGTGGGTATGACGCCAGGCGAAAGCTGGGGGCCAGTCGGTACGTATGGCAGCTATGGCATCAACCACTGGGTCTATGTGGCCGGGCAGGATCCGCTTTATGGCCAGTCCGCAGAATATTACTGGAGGACAGTCAATGTGAAGGACGGAGCACACATTCCGTTGTTTCTGGACTGCTGGTTCTTCTGCGCTGGGCCGGAAAATGACGATACGCCTCCCAGCTATGATGGCGAGCGGTTCGCCCCCCATACGAATTCCATGAACCGATTCTGCATCAACCGGCATGATCAGGGCATCAACGGCATCTTTTTGGACTACTCGGCCAGAAAGATTTGGCTGAAAGAACTCTGGCGGCTAAGATGGGCCAGGAACTTCAGTCTGACGGCCCTGTTGCCCAACTGGGAGGCGGAGGCACCCTGGATGGCGCAATTCAGGGGACCTTAACAGAAATCACCTCAGTGCCGGATCAGAACAAACACCCCATCTTGATCGATCTGAAGAAGGTCGGTTACACATCGTTTAGCGGCGCCGGCGTGGCGAACATTCTCATGGCAGGCCCCTGTCCGGCGTTGAAGTTTGTCGGCACGCATCCGGGAGGCTCTCCTTCAAAAAATGTCTGGGCGCGTCAGCGGATGCCCCTCGTCGATGGTGTGGCCATCGGCGGCGACCATCCCAAAGCCGTTGGAATCGAGGCCAATGGGATTACGGAGATGACCCTGACCCTCGTCCACGTTCGAGAAACGCAGTGCGGTGTTCATCTCGTAGGAAAAAACCGCGAAGTGATCATCTCGAATTGCCATTTCTTCGAGAACCCCGGGATCGGCATCTACTATGACAATGTCGCTCTTCACCAGTCGAACATTGTCGGCTGTCATATTAGCGACAATCTCCTCGGTGGGATCGTGGTGCGGGCAGGCGATGTCCGAAACATCCACGTCACCGGCTGCGATCTCGAGGACAACATGCGCCCCGACGCTCCGCCGACGGCAAACATTCTCATCGACTGTACGGACAGTCGTCACGGCATAGGAGGGATTGCCGTTACCGGCTGCACCCTGCAACACAACAACCACTCGCCGGGATCGGCGAACATTCGTATCCTCGGCCGCAGCAAACCTGGTCGAGGACTCGACATTGTCCGTGGGGGCAATATCACGATCACGGGCAATATCCTCAGCGACGTGAAAGTGAATGTGCACCTGAAAGGTTGTCGCGGCGTCGCGATGACCGGCAACACCATGTGGAAAGGGTATGAGCACAATCTGCTCATTGAAGATTGCCGGAATATCGTCGTCGGACCGAATATCTTTGACCACAATCCGCATTACAACTATGGCAACAGCTTGGAGGCCAATAATAGTCTGGTTGTGCGCAACAGTGCGGATTGCACTCTCTCAGGACTGCACATCAACACCGCGCGGCGCGATCCGGCGGGCCTGCTGATCGAGAACTGCCGCCGAATGAACATCACCAACTGCACCATTCTCGATACTGACAACGTCGGCGTGATGCTTAAGAACGTCACCGACAGCCGCGTACCTGATTGTCTGATTCGCGACGATCGACCTGAACCAAACTCGACTCCTTTGAAGGTTGTTGGGGGTAAGGACAACATGATTATTAACAACCTATTCAGCTCAGCGCCTCAGATCGAAAAAGGCACCGGGCATGTCGAAGGGAACATTCACCCATGAACCGGACTAAAGAGGGCGATTCTATCAAGATGACGCTTTGGTCATGCATACTCATTCTGGCATCGCCAATGTTCGCTCTTGCCAGCCGTCCGTTCTCCCATCCGAATCCACCAGCGTTGCCACGTGTTCATCCTCACCCGCGCCTGTTTTTCAACATCGCCACTTTGCAGCATATTGAAGCCAGGTACGATGATCCCTGGTATGCAGACGCACAAAACCAGGTAGCAGAAGGCAAGGACCGCGATCCTATCCATGCCGCGCTGTACTATCTGGCGACAGGTAATGCTTCATATATCGGCAAGGCAATCACCCTTGCCCGCGACTTTGGACTTTCCTACTCCGGAGCAAGGCAGGTTGACGAAAAATGGGAGCATGAGAGGTACTATGGAAAGAGGATTCCCCACTGTTGCCTGGATCCTATTGCTCTCGTCTACGACTGGCTCAACGACAAATTGTCCGAGAACCAAGAATCCGAGATGGTTAAGTTACTGAAAGAGCGTATCAAACGATATAAATACGGCATACGGAATTATAACAAGTGGCACGAATCTTTCCACGACCGTGGCCCGGCATACCTCTGCGCCGGGCTGGCCATCTGGGAACATCTCTCGGAGAACGAAAAGAGCGACCTTCGCAACTTCTGGGAAAATACCAAAGGTACCATACGCGAGATGTGTCCCCAGAGCGGCGTCACGAATGGATATCCATATTACCAGCCGTACTATTCAATGACTTTGCTCCTTTGGGATTCTGCCACTGACTGGAACGTGGAAACTGATCCTGTCCGAGACTATCTGACGGGGGAAATCAAGTACTTTATACATCGTATGAATACGGATGCGACGAAATGGTATCAAACATATAGTGACAGCAGAATGAATCCGGATTTCAGCGACCACAGCTACTTTCTGGAACCGTTCCAGGCTTATGCCGTGGCCTGCCGCCTGGACTGGGGCGTAGGGCAATGGGTGGCGAACAAAATGAAAAGAGCTTTCGGCTTCGGTATCCAAAGCAGAAGTCCTGTTTGGGTAGCCCTTCTTTCGTCTGACAAGAACATCCCCGATAAGAACCCGGCTACAGAACTGTCCCTGGCGGAATTGTACCGTCAGGATGGTGGACCGGGTAATGTCACCATGCGGTCCGGATGGAATTTCGAGAACGACATCAGCATTGGGTTTTTCTGCCAATGTTATTACGAGCATAACAGTAACCATTTCGGCCACTTTGACATCCGGCGGGGCAACACGATGCTCGTGGCGCGATCAACAGCACGCACAGGTGGTAATCATGGATTCTGGAACGCTCACATGATGAACTCATCGTTCACCCATAACTGCATGGCGTTCTGCCCTCCGGGCGAAGAAGAAATCGAGCATGCCTGGCATGATAATGATACGCCGGACAAGTTGGACTCCGATCAGCATTGTTACTACCCGGCGGCTGAGCCGTCGGATTGGATGGTGAGCTATCGAAGATGGAAGACCGGGTACAAAGCCCCTGCCTGGAAGGGGAGGATATCCTATTACAGGAATACCGACGCATATACCATCGTGTCATCAGAGTGTGATGTCTACTATACAAGAGTCAAATGGTACAAACGTGATCTGATTTATCTTCGGCCTGATGTGTTGATTATCTATGATCGCTTCGAGCCGAAGATCGATCTCGAAACAGTGCGTTTCATTGTCAACCTGAAAGAAAGCGATCTAACACCTCCGGCGATCAATAGAGGATGGAATCCCATTCAGAAAAGAGAGGGCTGGCCGGATGCCGGTGTTTTTGAAGCAGACGGAACAAACACCTTTTCATGTACGAACGAGGACTCATCGGCCGACATCACTTTGCTTCACCCACAAACATGCACACTGAGAACAACGGGAGGTTTGGTCGGCCCCGTGGGCAAGCCTTCCAGCTACTATTACGTGGCTTGGGTAAACAACCGTTCCTACTGGGAGACGGTTCCGGGCTATAGCGAGCCGTCGAGTGACTTCAGGGGTAATGGCATCGATGTGGTTGGGTGCCTCCAAGGCGTCTATCGTACCGAAGAGATTGTGACGCCTTCTGACGCAAACGGCGCCATTCTGAATGCTGTCCACGTTAGAGGCGCCTCGGACAACAGGAAGCCTTCGTACTCCCTGAGCAGCGATGTGGTCAAGTACAGTCTAATCGTGACGATGCCTGATGGTTCAAAGACGTACACACTTCATCTCTACAGAAACAGGACTGGAAATCCCAAGGTATTGCCGCAGGTAAAGTGCATAGGAGTATCGTCAGCAACAGTGCGGTGATAGCGATAACGACCAAAGAGACCAGCAAGAGTATGGATTCAAGACCCGTGCCTGTTCGGACGGTGGCAGAGCCTGAGAAACACATCTCAGCCTTACGTACTGAGCAGAAGAAAGCACTCATCAACCGTTTCAATCAGTACAGGCGGAACCAGATACGTGAAAAACTTGGATCGGGTAGTAGACGGCAGATATGGAATTCTTGGTTCTCTCTCTATGGCTCAGTCAATCTACGAAAGCCATGAGAACGGCTACCCCATAAGCTTTGCTTGTTACCCAAAAGACAACCGGGGCCTATACCGAGTGAATCAGTATAGGCCCCGTGCACGTCTTAGCAACCTTGTCCGCATTTCCGCGGACCAATTCAGGTCTTCCTCAATTTAGAACGACGATGCTCTAATTGTTCGCAATGTAACGAGCCTCAGCCGCTGACAGAGCCTTGTCGTACACACAAACTTCGTCCATGACTCCATTGAAATTATACGAACCGGTGTTGAAGGGCTCACAGCCAATCATAAGAGGTCCTGGTGAAGCACCGAGCGCCTCGGTTGTAAGCAACTCTCTGTCCAGCTCTCCATTAACGTATGTCCTGATGTAGCCGTCCTCGAGAGAATAGACACCAACCACGTGATACCAGAGGTCCGTTTCTATTATTGTTCCGCCTTCGACACTTCTGTTGAGAACGGCCGAGTTGGCGGCAGTTCGAATTTCAAACTCGATTTTGTCGCCGTAAACGCTCATTTTGTAGCCACCGTTGGCACCATCCTGGTTGCCCCCAACTTTGTGGTCGGCACCCATGACGGCAACTTTAATCCACGCCGAGATAGACACTGCATCCGTAAGAGCCAGAATCGGATTGGCTCCACAGTCCAGAAAGTCTCCATCACCGTCGAATTCGAGCGCCATCCCGACCATTCCATCGACAAAAACGGGGTCGCCGTTGACAGTGGCATCGTTACCATTACCGCTAACATCCAGCACATCGTTCTCGAAGGCGTAGGCCGCAATCAGATTATCTGTTCCGGGGTTAGTCATCGCCCGAAAACCGGCAAGGTAACGAATCTCACCGGTAGACAAAGCCCTGTCGTACATAGCAACGTCATCCAGGGCACCAATCATTCTGCGCG
>Ga0209427_10002403_pt1 | contig 22058 bp, 28 predicted proteins | sample DeeMarSWOR136_30_FD_187465 | JGI IMG/M metagenome (GOLD analysis project Ga0209427, IMG submission 187465) | Marine sediment microbial communities from White Oak River estuary, North Carolina - WOR-1-36_30 (SPAdes) (version 2) | ecosystem: Environmental > Aquatic > Marine > Intertidal zone >...
AAAGTGGCAGCGGCTGGATTTGAACCAGCGACCAAGGGCTTATGAGTCCCCTGCTCTGCCACTGAGCTACGCTGCCACAAGCAAGAATATAGCATACGCCATATAGGCTGTCAATTTCGGTAAATCAGGTTAATGCCAGCGTTTTATGATGCGGACGGCACTGGCCTTGAAACTGGTGTAGACAGACCTGCCAGCAGTAAGATTCAGCTCCGTAGCCGACCGCTTCGTCACCAGGCTCAGCAGGGGGAAGCTGCAGTCCATCTCAACCCTCACCAGCCCCCCGACCAGAGCTGTCTTAATTATCTTGCCCGGAAAGGTATTTCGGGCACTGGTTACATCTTGGGATAACGTTAGCGTTATATTTTCAGGCCTAACCAGGGCGTAGACTTTTTCACCGATATCGTAATCCGAAATCGCCTCAATACGACCACCGTCCAACTCTATGGTTACCACACCATTCTCACGCTCTACGACCACGCCAGCCAAGATATTCTCAACGCCGACGAACTCAGCCACTTCCCGGCTCTCCGGCAAAGTGAATATCTCGTTAGGCGTGCCCGACTGCAGCACCCTCCCGTTTACCAGAACCCCAATCCGGCTAGCTAGGCGTTGTCCCTGAGACATATCATGGGTAGCCATGAGCACGGTCATCTTGTTCTCCTTAATAATATGCTCGAGGACCTCCTCTATCTTTGATACCGAGACCGGGTCCAGATTAGCCGTCGGCTCATCGAGCAGCAGCACTTCGGGCTGAACGGCTAGGGCCCGGGCAATGGCCACGCGCTGGGTCTCACCGCCGGAAAGCGTTTTGGCGTTCCTATCCCTATACTCAGTCATACTAACTAGTTCCAGAGCCGCGCCTACCCGCTGACGAATAACGTTGTCCCCTTCCCGCCGCCACTTAAGCCCACAGGCAACGTTATCAAAGACACTCATGGTAAAGACCACTGGCTTCTGCTGGACAAAAGACATCCGGCGGCGTGCCCTCAGCCTCTCCCGGCTGATACTAGTGACATCTGTCCCATCAAAATAGACCTTGCCCTGCGCTGGTAGTTCCAGGAGGTCCAAGAGTCTCAAGAGCGTTGTCTTACCGGCACCAGTGGGACCGATCAGGGCAAAGACCTCACCCCCCTCTATTCTGAGGTTTACATCTCGCAGAACACTTCGCCCCCCGTATTCCTGACCCAGATTATGCGCTTCTAACATTCTATTCCCCATACCTGTGCTGAAGCCGATTCAGGGTGATATTTATCGCCAAGGCTATTAAGAGCAGTATGATTCCCAGAGCTATCGATAGCTCAATCTCGCCCTTCGATGTTTCCAGTGAGATGGCGGTGGTCAGGGTTCGGGTAAACCCTCTAATATTACCACCAACCATCAAGGCTAAACCAACCTCGGAGAGAGCTCGCCCAAAACCCATGATGACCGCCGTCAACACCGCATATCTTGCTTCCCTGAGGGTTATGATTGCCATCTGCAGCCGGCTGGCACCTAGTGAAATCGCTGTCTCTGGAATTACTTTATCAATGCCACTCAGTGCCGAGATAACCAGACCCAACATCAGCGGCATAACCAGAATAACCTGGCCGATAACCATCACTGTCGGGGTAAACAGGAGACTCAGGTCACCCAACGGCCCAGCCCGGGAAAAAAGCACAAAAACCAGCAAGCCAACCACTACTGTGGGCAGACTGAACAGGGTCTGAATCACGCTCACCAGAGCTCGTTTGCCCGGAAATCGGGTAAAGTGGATGAGACTACCGAGCGGTATCGACATTGCGGCGGTGATGCTACAGGAGGTCGCTGAAATCGCCAGCGACCTCCGGGTTATGTTCACCACCTCCGGGTCAAGCGTGGCAATGAGGTTGATTGCTTTAAAAAATCCTTCTCGAAGCTCTTCCAATGTTGTTCAACACCACGGGCATATTACGACTGAGGCTCAGCCCCGGCACACGGGGTAAAGAGTGCTATGCCATACTCCTCGACGCCGTAGTCGCCGATTAGCTCCTGAATCTCTGGCCAAGTAAGGAAGCTAACCAGATTACTGGCCATCTCATAATTCACCTTAGTGTTTGTTTCCGGGTTACCGGCAATCACTGAGTAGACATTGAGCAGGATGCTCCCCTGGTCCACAATCGGTACCAGGTCTATCTCACCCGTGTAGGCGAGAAAGGTGCCCATATCGGTCAGGGTATATGCCTGTTCCTCGCTGGCCATGAGTAGAGTCGGGCCCATCCCTCTCCCCGCCTCAATATACCACGCCCCGGCACTCTGAATTGCCTCGTACTCATAGCCGGCGCCCTGCCAGATTGCCTTTTCTTTACCATGGGTTCCAGAGCCATCGCCCCGGGAGATAAAAGACCCCGCTCCCGTCTCAGCCAGTGTCTTGAAGGCATCCTCGGGCGACATACCCTTAATTCCAGCCGGGTCACTCTCCGGCCCCACAATAAGGAAATAGTTATAGGCGAAGGGAACCCGCTCTACCCCGTAGCCCTCAGCCACGAAATCAAGCTCACGGCTCTTGGAGTGAACCGTGATGACATCGACATCCCCCCTCCGACCATACTCCAGCGCAATACCGGTACCGGCGTAGAGCACATCGAGCTCAACATCGTATTCCTCCTCGAACATCGGCTCAAGGTAACCCCAGAGACCGGTGTCGTAGAGACTGGTTGTCGTAGCAACACGCAGCCTCTCCTGCGGCAGCAGGGGCGCTGTTGCCTGAGCAGCTGGCTCTTCAGCCGGCGTTGTCGGCTCCCTCGGTTCCGTCGGTGTTGTCGGTTCCGTCGGTGTTATCGGCTCCGTCGGTGTTGTCGGCTCCGTAGGCGTCGTCGGCGCTGTCGGGCCAGTACAGGCAACCAGTAAGCCCAAAAGCGCCGCCGTAACCAATATATAACGAACTATCTTTCCCAATTCTCACCTCTAAAATTATTTCCAGAAAGATAACAGCACAAAAAGGAAAAGCACCTCGGAAGGAGGTGCTCTGCATGACACAGGTAACATGTCGGGCTCTCCTTTCCAATCACGGGAGGCACCACTGTTTCCAGTAGTACCCTACCGGCCAGTCTCCATAGATAGACTTTAGGAGAACAGGCTCGGAGAGAAGTATTCAATTGTTAATTCAAACCCAATAGTAGCACAGCCCTATCAGGGGTGTCAACCCCTCAGGACATCTGCCGGTGGCAGTCTAGCCACGAGTCTGGTAGGATATAAGCAAAAAGGCGAAACAAAAGGAGAAGCCTCGTGAAGATTATTGACCTGCGCAGTGATACCATAACCCTGCCTACCGAGACGATGCGCCAGGCAATGTATCACGCCGAGGTAGGAGACGACGTTTTCAAAGAAGACCCCACGGTCAACCGTCTCGAGGCAATAGCTGCCCGGCTGCTGGACAAAGAGGCCGCCCTCTTCACTGCCAGCGGCACCATGAGTAACCTGATTGCCGTCCTGGCTCACACCCACCCCGGCGACGAGATCATTCTAGGTAGCGAGGCCCATATGCTCTGGTATGAGGTAGGGGGTGCCTCCACCTTCGGCGGGGTGGTGATGCATACCGTACCCAACGACACAGACGGCGGCATGGACCCCGATACGGTGGTACAGGCTATTCGACCGAAAAACATCCATTACCCCCCGACGACACTGGTCTGCCTAGAGAATACCCACAACCGCTGTGGTGGTGCTGTCCTCACCCCAGAATACACGGCCACTATGTGTCAGCTCGCCCACGAACACGGGCTTCGAGTTCATTTAGACGGTGCCCGCATCTTCAACGCTGCCATCGCCCTTAACATACCCGCTAGCGAACTGGCCAAGAATGCTGACTCCGTCTGCTTCTGCCTCTCCAAAGGGCTCAGCGCTCCGGTGGGCTCTCTTCTCTGCGGTCCCCGGGAGCTTGTAGATAGGGCGCGTAAGTGGCGCAAGATGGCGGGAGGCGGGATGCGCCAGGTAGGTATAATCGCCGCCGCAGGCATTGTTGCTCTAGAGACCATGGTTGACCGTCTGGCTGAGGACCACGCCACCGCCCGTCGCCTGGCCCAAGGCCTAGCCCGTATCCCTGGCATTGATATCAAACCAGAAAAGGTTCAGACCAACATTGTTATGTTCCAGGCGCCGGCCATCGTCGCCACTACCGAGTTCGTCCAGCGGCTGGATGAACGCGGGGTCAAACTGATTCACCGCAGTGGCCGGTGGGTACGAGCCGTGACCCACCGCATGGTGAGCACAGCCGACATAGACGAGGCCCTAAGCCGCATTGAGCTTTTGGTTAGAGAGCTCAGTTAGCAAGACCGTACCGTTACCGTTCCTTAAGCAGCCTTATAATCTCATTAATATCGGGTAACTGGCTTATCTCGTATACCTTAAAGAAGGTAGCTTTACCCTGCTCATCCAAGACTATGTTGGCCCTCTCAGAAAAGCCGTCCTTGTCTCTAAAAATGCCGTAGAGCTGCGCCACATAGCCGTGGGGCCAGAAGTCGGATAGCAAGCGCACCTTTTCTATATTTAGGCTTTCCGCCCAGGCCTTCTTTGACGGCACCGAGTCAACACTTATCCCTACCGGCACAGTATTGAGAGAGTCAAAGGTCTCCATATTCTCTTCCAGCGACCGCATCTGGTCGGCACATACCTTAGTCCAGGCCAATGGGTGAAAAGATAGTAACACCCGCTTTCCTTTTGCTGCCGATAGTCTGAACTCTTTACCGTTCTGGTCTTTGAGGGTAAAGTCCGGGGCTACATCGCCGAGCTTCATCACATGCTTTTTCGCTGCCATATAAATACCTCCTTACCGCCGGAAGGTAAGTCTACCTGGATATCGCCAGAGTTCAGATACCTTGCCACCAAACGTCATCTCTGGATAGTGACTTTCAGGCTACCTACCTCGCCTACCCCCTTTAGCGGGGAGACCATACCGAGCGTGGTATTCTTGATAATTTTGCTGACGAAAGGCTTAGTCGGCAGATGGGCACCATTCAGGTTCACAGTGACGTTATCCCCCTCGATAGAGACCTCCGCCCGCTGTATGGTGCCAACCCCCTCCAGGCTGGCCAGCATGCCACTAACAGTATGGTCAATAAACCCCTGGACAAAGTAGTCAAGCGTGATTGGTTGGTCGTTAACTAAAAGGCTTACTTCTCGCGTCATCTGACTAACTCCTTCCGGGCTTTAGCTACCCTTTTCGCTAGAGCCGGTAGCTAAAACCCTATTTCGCCATGCCCCCGGCTAGTATGTTTCTGCCGCGGGTCATCAAGTGTGCTATAGGCCCACACAATCTCATTTACTCCAGAAAAGAGCTTGCCATCGTACTCATCACCAGTGCTCAGCAGCCTCTTAAACTCGACGACAGTGTAGCCACCCTCTTCCCGGCCACCGTATTCCAGAACATCGTCACGGCCACCGAGTTCGCTATCGGCAGTACAGGGGCCAAACTCAGCGATGCTGAACATGTCGAAAACACTAACCTGCCCGTCTCTCACCAAGCCGAGCACCATATCCGTTTCCCGGTGTAGCGGCCCGGGCTGAAAACCCACCGCTACCCAGCCACTGGCCTTAGCTCTCATACCAATATAGATATACTGCCCGTCAGAGTTCCAGTGTATCTCATAATCCCCGTAACTAGTTCGGCCAGCATATTCGCCAGTTGTGATTAAGCCATCAGCTATCCATTTGTCCGGGTTAGCTTCCGGGGCTGCTTCCTGGCAGGATGCAGTAGATAAGCTGAGCAGCATACAGAGCACCACAGCTCCAGATACCCAAAATCGCGCTAGGCTGGTCTGCCTTTGAAATACTCTTCGGTCGCCCATTTAAGATTCCTCAAGATTACTGAGTGCTAGTTGTATCAGCTCAGGAAGCGCCGGATGAATATGAATACCTTCGTTTATTTCGTTCAGATGTCCCCCGGACTGCATGGCATTCACTACTTCCTGAATCAGTATCGGAGCATAGGGCCCGATAATATGAAAACCCAGTATCTTTCGGCTATCTCGGGCGACGATGGCCTTAGCAAAGCCCTCCTTCTCCATCATGGCTTCGCCCTTGGCCACATCAAAATACCTAGCCCTACCCATTACGACGTCATGATTAACACTCGCCTGCTCCTCAGTCAGCCCCACCGCAGCAATCTGAGGATAGGAGTAGACAGCGTGGGGTATGGCATGATAGTCCATCTTTAGTTTCCCATCGTGTAAGGCATTATGGGCCGCCACCGCCGCCTCCCGGTTGGCGGCGTGGGTAAACATCTGCTGCCCGTTAACGTCCCCCACGGCAAATATGTTCTTCTTGCTGGTTTCCAGATATTCGTTAACCTTAATAAAACCCCTCTTATCCGTCTCCACCCCGGTATTCTCCACCTTAAGCAAATCAGCGTTAGACCGTCTCCCCACGGCAACCATGATCTTCTGAGCCTTTAGTTCCCTTTGGGTACCATTTTTTCTGTTCTTCACCAAAACCCCAACGCCACTTCCATTCTGCCTCACCTCCTCAGCCTGGGTGTTCAGGTAAATCTCCATACGCCGGCCCAGAGCCTTCTTTAAGAGAGCGGAGATTTCAGGCTCCTCAGCCAGGACAAGACGGTCCGCCATCTCCAGGATGGTGACCCTGGTACCCATTGCCGCCAAAAAGTGCCCGTATTCAACGCCAACATAGCCACCGCCGATAATTACGAGGCTGTCTGGTCTCTCCTTAAGCCCGAGCACTGTCTCATTGGTTAGATAGCCTATGCTCTCCAGACCCTTTATCGGGGGTATAAAAGGACGGGAGCCAGAAGCAAGGAAAATCTTCTCCCCCCGTATTTCTTTACCAGCCACCGAAATGGTGTACTCGCCAACAAAATGACCTTTCCCTTTATAAAAGTCAAGGTTTTTTAGCTGCGAGATAGCCTCCCGAATGTGGCTCTGATTTTTGCGCATGCTTTTCCTCATACGCTCCATAATAGACTGAAAGTCAACCCGGGTTAGCTTTGCCTCTATTCCCAGCTTCCTGTCTTCCTCTATCTCAACTATTCTATCGGCCGGGTAAATCAGCATCTTGGAGGGAATGCAACCCAGATTGGGGCAGGTACCACCGAGGGGTCCCTTATCCACCAGCGCCACCTTCAGGTCGTGAGATAGGGCTTCATCCACGATGAGCATACCGCACCCGGAACCAACTACGATGGCGTCATAATTCTTCACCTGGCTACCTCCCGATAGCATAGCCTGCGAATTATAGTTTTGACTTTAGCTCTTCCAAGGTAACGCCTAATTTCACCCTGTTTGGCGTGGCCTCAAGCACACTATCAGTTGAAATGAGCAGGTCACCTTTAGCCGTCTCCAAGCTAACCTTAAAACCTCTGGTTCCACCAGTCCAAGCATCACGGGCGATATAATCAACCTTACCTATTAATTTCTCGTTCTTATCAAACACCTCAGCTCCATACTCCACTCCCATCTGCGGCTGGGGTTCATCCATGGCAACCTTAAGTTTTACTTTGCTGGGTGTGGCCTCCAAAACATCCTCGGGTGAGATAAGAAGGTCTGTCTCACCCTTGCCGGTGTTGACCTTAAATTTGGTTATTTCACCACTCCATTTATCGAGCACTACCTTATCGACCACACCCAAGACCTTGCCACTCTTATCGACAACCTTGGCTCCATACTCTATTTCCAATTTTCCCTCCTCTCAGTTAGCCTTCATCACTCCTAATAACCATCAGCCACCATCAGTCTGGGGAAAAGCCACCTCGGTATAGAGAAATTCTAGTTGCTGCTTGTGCTCAAGTTCCTGTGCCGCTAGTTCCTCAAGCAGCTTCCTCACCTCACCCTCGGGATGTATTTCGGCCAGGCCGAGATACAGCTCATGAGATGCCTTTTCCCGGTTGGCTGCCAGTAGGAAGATGTCCTTGAGGTGCATTTCAGGATATATCTTCGGCTGCTCAAGGTGTTCGGTAATCTTATAGTCCACCACCTGAGCCCTACTCAGGGCCCCCTCGGTAATCTCGCCCCGCAGGTACTGCTCCAGCCGGGTCTGATGGCCCTTTTCCTGCTGGGCTAGCTTCTTAAAGGCATCTCGGGCACTCTCCTGGCTCATTCTCCGACTTAAATCTTTATATAAAAGCCAAGAGGCAATCTCTTTCTGTATCGCCTTCCTCAACACCTTCTCCAGAGTCATCTCCGCTTCTTCCATTGCCCTACCTCCAATCCGTTAACTGAGCATCAGTTAAGCTTTCCCCTAAGGTCCTGGTGCTCCTCACGGATGCACTTATTCGCGGCTATCAATAGGTTGGCATTTCTTGCCTTAGCCGCCGCTTTTGCGTTAACAACCTCCACCGGCTCCGGTATGGAACTGAGGCTAGGGTAGCTCGGTCGACCCAATACCTCCCCAGTATTAGGGTTAACCGAATATATCTGATAGCCCGCCCCGATAAGATAGCTGGCTAACTGGTAGCTGGGGCGCTCTGGGTTAGTCGAGGCGCCAACCGTAGCGATGGAGCGGTCACCGCTCAGTATCCTTGCTTCCAACATATGAACCTCTATCTATCGGCTAACCGTTAGCGGCTAGCGTCTTCCTGAGCTCGGACAGCTGCCTCAGGTGCAGCTTTTCTTCAGCGATTATCTTATCGATGGTAGCTCGCGCTGACTTGGGCACTATTTCCCTCATTTCGTAGTAAAACAGTATCGAGTCCTTTTCAGCGCTGATGCCCAGCTCTATTGCCGCAATATCGTTCTGTGACTGAGTGGCCAACTCACTGGTGACCGTATCATCAGTGAAAACGGCACTGTCAACCAGCGCCTGGAGATAAGCCGCATATTCCCCGGCATATGCTTCGGGCACTTCGTATTTATCCGCCTCATCAAGCATACTTTGGAAAACCCGGATGTGGTCTCGCTCCATGCCGACCAAGTACTGAAAGATTTCACGAGCTTTAGCATTTTGGGTCGACCGAGCCAGGACATCGTAGAAGGCAATCCCCCTTCTCTCAATACCGATGGCTATGTTGATAAGCTCATTGCCATAAAAGGAAATAGACACTCTTTTTACCCCCTATATCTGCTGTCGCTTCTAATGTTAAAAGCCCTATTTAACTCTCTACATCTGCCAACATGTCATCGTAGAGCATCTCTAACTTCAGCTTATGCTTCAGTTCTTCATGCGCCAGCCTTTCACAAAGATGCTTGGCAGTCTCATCCCTCATCATTCCCATCATTCTTGAATAGAACTCTGCTGATTGCTGCTCACGCTTCATGGCAAAGAGGAGGGTATCCTGGACACTAGCCCCTTCCAGGCTGTCACCGCCGGTGAGATACTCGCTAATCATCAGGTTGGCTACCTTCTCCCGATGCCAGCCCTGATCTGTCAGTCCTTTTTCCTTAAGTGCCTCTAGCCACCGGGCGTGTTTTAACTCTTCCCTAGCCAGTTCTCTCATCAGTGCTCTGGCACCAGGGTCTTCAGTCTTATCCTGCCCAGCTATGTAGAAAGCCTGGGAAGCGATTTCTTTATATATTGCCGTATCCAGTAGCTCATCAAGTTCGCCCGGCATCGATAACTCTCCCTCTCACACAATCAAAAGTCACCTAAACCAACCGCCTGAGAAGCAGCCTACCCCATTCCCTATTTTCCTACCTTTAGCGCTCGCACTACCATCTCCAGCATCAGCTCTTCCTTATCGGCATGCTCCTCAATCAGGCGGCTGAAGTCACTGATTTTTTGTTTTATCTCTGAGTCTTTAGACTCTAACTCCGCTTCAGTTAGCCCCTCAAGTTTGCTCTCGGTAGCCACCAGCCTAACTTCGTCAATTTTCTCAAATATCTTCTGGTGTTCAAGTAAGAGCGACCGCATCAGGAATTCACCTAAAACCGCCGGCAGCGTGTCTTGCTCTTTAGCAAAGTGGTTACGGAGACCCTCCTCAAGAAAGCTCATCGTCTGCTCAAGCTTACGCTGCTTCTCCAACATTAGCTCCAGCCGTCCAGGGGTCCAATCCGAGCTCATACTTTTTAATGAGGCTAGAGCCTCCTGGTCAGAGACCGAATCACCCATCAGCTTCACACCACCCCTGATAGTACGATGTTCTTCAAGTATCTCTTTGATTTTCGCCAGATGCTCCGACATACCTTCCCCTTTCCTGGCCGATATGTTATGCCCCCATGGAATTAATTAAAATCCCGGAATCCTTGCCTTTAAACGGTGATTTTAGGTCTAGTACTGGTCAAATAACTGACTAGAGTTAAAAGGTGGCCTTTAGCTTCTTTAGTTAACGTATGGGTTAGAAGCCGCCTCACCTACTGATTCTACAGCCAGGTGGGGTCACTACCAGCACCGGGATGAGAGACTGACTTACCACCTTCTCCTCAGCATAGCTCAGTATCTCGTTGGCCGGCAGGCCGTCGGCGATATCAGTCTCAACCGCAATACCTTCCGCCTTCAGCCTATCCGCCATTTCATTAAGGTAGCTCTTCGCCTTGATCTCGGCCGTTTCCTTAGCATCGCGGTAGGTATCCTCAGCCATACCAAGGGGCAAATAGCCTCGGAGACCAATTGGCTCCACCACCTGCATCAGAACCACAGTGGGCACCTGACAGCCAGTAGCAATTGACTCAACGTGCTCCACAACACACTCGGCTAACTTAGAGCCATCAAGCGGCACTAATACCTTTTGATACATTTAACCTCCTTTCACCTTAACTCCTACAAGCTCTCGCTTCCCGAGCCCTCGAACATCACCACTATAATTATACTAGTAACAGTCTATTAAAGCGAAAAAGCGGTGCCTCTTTTCTATCCGGCACCGCTCTCAGCCCACGAGCTACTCACCCCGGTAACTATTGCTACCTACCTCACGATAACCCCCAAAATATGCTGCTAGCCTTCCTAGTATCATGCTAACTATCCAGCCCAGACTAACCACTATGTCGCTACTTTAATTAATACCAATCCTATCTAGGGCTATGAGACGAACCCATAATAGACCCAAGCCTTTTCCTTGTCAAGAAATTTTGCTAGCCAGCATCCAGCCGTACTACTCCGCTAAATACCCCTGTTTACTTTCACTACATAAGTAATCAAAACAGCTTCTCCTAAAAAAGCCACCGCGAGAAGGGATGTGGTATAATCAAACCGTGAAACGAGAAATTATGGATATTCTGGCGTGCCCGATGTGCCAGGGGGAGCTAGAGCTTAAGATAGATGAGGAGAATGAGACAGAGATACTCGCTGGCTCCCTATACTGCCGGAAATGCGACGTACGCTACCCCATATCAGAAGGTATCCCCAACTTACTGCCGCCGGAGCCGCGTGGCTAATCCGGGCTATAGGCTACCCCGCTCTGGGGAGACTCCCACACCTCGACACAAGCCAGATGAACCGGGGTGCTTGCCAGTATTACGTGGAGTTCATCGTAGATAGTGGCGGCAATATTCTCTGAAGACGGGTTTATCCTATCAAAAGGCGCTAGGTCATTGAGAAAGGTATGGTCGAGGCGGGATACGATGTCCCCAAGGTGCTTCTTTAGCTCGGTAAAATCATAGGCCATACCTAGTTCGTCAACATTGTGAGCGCGCACCCTGACTACTACCCGAAAACGATGCCCGTGCAGGGCTTCACACTTACCCCGATAACCCCTCAGGAAATGGGCGGCATCAAAATGCTGCTCTACGGATACTTGATACATTCTACCTCCTTAGCCACTCTCCCACCTGAGCACATCCTGCGTCTCGGTTACTTCAGTTAACAGCTTGGATACTGTCTTACCACTTACCGGATGGCTAAAGTCAGGAGCAATCTCAGCCAAAGGCACCAGAACGAAGGCCCTCTCCGCCAGCCTGGGGTGAGGAATAGCTAGCCCCGGCATATTCATAACCTGGTCACCATAAAACAGGATATCGATGTCAATCGGGCGGGGAGCCCCAGATTTACCGATCCTGCCCAGCTTACTCTCAATACCCTTAGCCAAGGCAAGTAGTGCCTCTGGCGCCAGCCGGGTATTGACTTGACACACGAGATTAAGAAAGCGAGGCTGGTTAATGTCCCCCACCGGCTCGGTATCGTAGACAGAAGACACGCTAGTCACCTTCAGCCTCTGGGAGAGCAAATCAATCGCCCTCTCCAGATTCCCCTGGCGGTCCCCCATATTGGAGCCAAGGCTCAGGTAGGCTAACACCTTTTCACCATCCACCACAGCGCTCTCCTGATTACCAACCTAATACCGATCAAGAATACATTATAATAATAACATCTACCGCCTGGGTAACAAAAGCCACCGGTTTCACGCTTAACCCCACAACCCTATCCCAGTTATAATACCGTTTCGGGGCATTCAGGGTCTACCTTGAAACAGGACAGGGTTTGTGCTAGTATTCTGGCGTTGGAAGCCTATTATTTGGGTAGAGAAAAGGCATAAATAAGGAGAGGGGTAACCATGCCAACTAATGAAGAACTTATTGCTGAACTTGCCGCCAGAGACGCCAAGATTAAAGAGATGGGCGGACCAGAGCAGGTTAAGAAACAGCATGCCCTTAATAAACTCACGGTACGGGAAAGGATTGACCTTCTTCTTGACCCTGATACCTTCGAGGAAACCGGCATGCACGTCAAACACCACTGTCACTACTTCGGTTTAGACAAGATTGACATTCCCGCTGATGGCGTGGTCACCGGTTTTGGTAGGGTAAATGGCCGGACGGTATGTTGCTACGGTGAAGATTTTACCTCCCGTGGTGGCAGCCTGGGCGAGATGCACGCCTGGAAGATAGCCAGAACTATGGACCTGGCGGTGAAGATGAGGGTACCGATAATTGGCATGCTAGATACCGGCGGCGCCCGTATTCAGGAGGGGGTTAACGCTCTGGATGGTTACGGCCAGATCTTTCACCGCAACACCCTCTATTCCGGAATCATCCCCCAGATAACACTGAGCATGGGACCCTGCGCTGGCGGTGCCGTATATTCTCCAGCCCTTACTGACTGGATATTCATGGTCAAAGGGTCAAGCTATATGTACGTCACCGGTCCTGACGTCGTCAGGGCAGTGATGAGTGAGGAAGTCACCCATGAGGAACTGGGGGGACCCATGGTGCATAACACCAAGAGTGGTGTTGCCCACTTCGTCTACAACAGCGATGCTGAGTGTATTGAAGCCTGTAAACAGCTTCTGAGCTACCTTCCTCAGAGCGTCTACGATAAGCCCGACTCCGCATACCAGAAGCCCACTGACTCTCCGGACCGCCTTTGCCCTGAACTAGATGCCATCATACCTGAGGACCCGCGCAAGGTCTATAACATGAAGCAGGTAATCAAAGCTATTGTTGATGCTGGCGAGATTTTTGAACCTCACCAGCATTATGCGCTGAACATCATCGTCTGTTTCGCCCGCTTAAACGGGCATGTAGTCGGCATTATTGCCAACCAGCCCAGCCACATGGCTGGTGTGCTTGATATTAACGCCTCAGACAAAGCCGCTCGATTCGTCCGCTTCTGTGATGCCTTCAACATCCCCCTCCTGACTCTGGTTGACGTCCCCGGTTATCTGCCCGGCACCCATCAGGAGTTTGGAGGGGTTATTCGCCACGGAGCTAAGCTACTCTCCGCCTACTCCGAAGCTACCGTGCCCAAGGTTACCATCTGCATCCAAAAGGCTTACGGCGGCTCCCAGCTTTCGATGTGCGCCAAGTCTCTCGGGGCTGACGTCTATATGGCCTGGCCCACGGCTCAGATCGCGGTCATGGGAGCCGAAGGCGCCGCCGCCATTATCTTTCGCCGTGAAATCGCTGCCGCTCCTGACGCCAAGGCTAAGCTCCAGGAAATGACCGAACTATATCGTAACACCTTCAGTAACCCGTATGTCGCCGCCGCCGGTGGCTTTGTCGACAAGGTAATTTTACCTAGGGACTCGCGCCGCGAGGCTATCGCCGTTCTAGAATCACTGCTTAACAAGAAAGAAGACCGCCCCTGGAAAAAGCACGGCAATATTCCTCTGTAACACAGGTAGAATACAGGGCAAGGGAAAGCTATGGACTGCATCTTCTGTCAGATTGTCGCCGGTAAAATCCCCAGTGAAATCATCTATCAGGATGAAGAGCTAATTGCCTTCCGGGATATCAATCCCCAGGCGCCGACACACCTGCTTATCATCCCCAGGAAGCACATCCCTTCTTTCGCCCAGCTATCCCAAGCGGAGTTACCGCTTATGGGGCGTATGGTAACCGTCGCCAATAAGCTAGCCAAAGATGAAGGCATTGCGGAAACCGGCTATCGCCTGGTAGTAAACTATGGTGAGTGGGGCGGACAGGTAGTACCACACCTTCACATGCACCTGCTCGGTGGTCGCCGGCTCTCCGGTAAGATTGGCTAGTTAGTCGCTAGTGCGCCTTCTTGTAATCCAGGTAGGCAAGCAGCCCGGCAATGCTCTTGGCATCACAGATACTGCCCGAGGAAATGAGCTTAGGGACCTCTTCTGGTGACACCCGAACTAAACTGATACCTTCAGTATCCTCGGCAAACAGCTGGCTCGGGATGAGGTCGGTAGCCAGATAGAGATAGAGATACTCCGTAGCGTAGCCCGGCGCCGAGTAGAAGCCACCTAGTCTCTCCACCTTACGAGGCCGGTAGCCGGTTTCCTCCCGCATCTCACGGCTCACAGCTTCCTCCGGAGTCTCACCAGAGTCAATACCACCCGCCGGTATCTCCAGTAGCCCCTTCCCCACTGCCTTGCGGAACTGCTTCACCAGAAGCACCTTGCCATCAGCATCAATAGCAATCACCGCCACACAGTCGTCGTGCTCTACTATCTCCCGTGTCGTCTCACGGCCGCTGGGCATCCTAATCGTGTCAATACGCAAGCGCACCGCCTGGCCCTGATAGACTAAGTGACTAGATAACGTCTCTTCCTCAGCCAAACTAAACCCCTGGGTGGTAGATAAGGGCGACCTCATCGCAATTGGGGAACTTGGGGCAGCGAAAGCACTCCGTCCAGACCTTGTGGGGTAATTCCATCTTATCTATCTGGGAAAAGCCCACCCGCTCAAAGAAGGTCGGTTTATAGGTCAGACAGAAAACAGTACTTAAGCCCAGCTCTTTCGCTTCCTCGAGACAGGCTTTCACTAGCTCGTTACCAACCCCTTGTTTCTGACTACCCTCAGCTACCGCCAGCGACTTTATCTCCGCTAAATCCTCCCACATGATATGGAGGGCCACACAGGCGATAACCTTATCACCCTCTCTGACCACAAAGTAGTCCCTAATATTCTCGTATATCTCGCTCAGGGGACGAGCCAGCATTTCGTCCCGGTCAGCAAAGTCGTTGATTAGCCGATGCATCTGGCTGACGTCCTTGATACAGGCCTTTTCTATCTTTATCACCTAGCGTTTCCCCGACAATTTTCGTTCTAAAGAGCCGTAGAAGGATGCTTTTGGATGAATTCTTAAGAAGCGTGTCTTTTGAGCGCTCTGCTTCACCCTTATAGTTGCCCCATCCGAGGCAGGCAGATTCATGTGCCCGTCAATGCTCAGAGTCGCCTGGTGAGTCACCCTGAGATTTAGCTTGACCACCGCCGTAGCCGCTAGAACCAGCGCATAGTCAGCGCTGAGATGGGGCAATATGGGCAAAAGCAGAAAATCTTCAGACTGAGTATGGAGAATCGGACCGCCGGCCGATAGCGAGTAGCCGGTACTCCCGGTGGCTGTAGCTACAATTACTCCGTCCGCCTTATAGGTAGTCAGTGGATCCCCGTCTATGCTCGCTTCTACCCGAATCATCCGGGCTACCTCACCCCGGGCCACCACCACATCATTCAAGGCATGAAATACGGAGCCAGTTTCAGTATCCGGCGCCCAAAACTCGGCTTCAAGCATGGCCCGCTCATCAATCCAACCCTCCCCCGCTAGTAAAGCGGGTAGCCTGCCTTTGGCTTCATCGACACCAAGCTCAGTCATAAAACCTAACCGGCCCAGGTTGACACCGGTAATCGGGATGGAACGTGAAGCCGCCACCTGAGCTGCCCGTAGAATGGTGCCGTCTCCGCCGACAGTAAGAATTAAATCGGTACCGTCCAACTGGCACTCGGCTTCTTCCCTCTCCCAGGCTGAGCAGAGCCACACCGAAACACCCCTGGTGCTCAGGAAGTCTTTAAGCTCCTGAGCCAAAGGATAGGTAGCCTTATTTACCGGGTGATAGAGAATGCCAATCCGTTCCACCGCTTGCTCCGAGATAACAGGACATAGCCAGAACAAGCCAAGTGTATCATTGGTAGCCCTTAGCGTCAAGGCTAGGAGCGGCTTAAGCGATAGCGAATAGCCGCCCGGACAATAACGAAGCCAATAATGCCCAAGAAAAAGACGGCAGCGAAAGCTCCACCCGCCCTTATTCTCCGCTCGGTTATCGCTTCAACCCCCCTAGCAAAATTCCAGAGCCAGACGTAACTACCGATGGGCGCAAAATAGCGGCCGTTAGCTGGCAGTAGGATACCCCTAGCCTTCATTTCCTCTATGGGCTGCACCACCGCCCACTGCCATAATCTACCCACAGCACCAGCAACGAAACCGGCCGGAACCACAATCAACAGAATGATGAAAAAGACGGGTTCATCCCCGGCACAGACGTGACCGTAGATAAGACGGCAAGCCAAGTGCCAGAACAGGGCGTAAATACCGCCGTGTAGAAGAAACGCCATCACCCCGGACTGAACCGAGTGCCACAGGAGCACTAGAAAATGTTGTGGTGAATGCCTCTCCGGCACGGTAAGCCCAGCGGGGCTGCGCCGGAAACCATACGCGGCCACCGAGATTCCACTAGCCATGAAACCGATTACCAGCGCCCAGCCGACCCAGGCTCGAGGAAAGGCTTCGGCCATCTGTAAGCCAACCATCACGATGGAGGCTATGGTCAGAATGTAAGGTAACCAAAAATACCGCTTGGGCAAAGACTGTTTCTCCATTTTAACCCCCCAGGACTCTATGTTATATATTTCTAACGTTATCTATTTCTAACATACCACCAGAATTACTATTTGTCAAGCCCCCCTGAAAAATAAAAGCCCAATACCGGCTGGGAAATGATTCGCCAGTATTGGGTAATATCGAACTAATCAGACACGATCTTTACTTAGCTCTAGCCAGCGTGGGTAAAGAAGAAGAATAAACCAACAGAGATTGCCGCAATGCCAATCCCCAGTAGAACATATAAGATACGGCGGCGCCGCTTATGAGCCGGATTTGCCCAGTCGGGAACGTCTCCGAGATTATCCATGCGATACCTTCCCCTTCCTCCGTTTACTCTTGTTATAGTATAACGATTTAGTTAGCCTTTTGATAGCCCTGCCCGACTTGAATTTGTTCAGATTAACAAAGCCCCTGGTTCGGTTCACGGGCTATCTGCCTCCTCGCCCTGCCCGTGAGCAGTAACCTCCGGCAGGCCATCGACTAAATGGTCACTGGTTTGTAGCTCTAACCGACCGCTGAGAGTGTTTAGCTTGCCGGCTGCCTAGGTATGTTTTGCCGCCGCATGAGAGATGTGCCTGCCGATAATTTCATAATCATCCTGAAAGCTCTGAAACCCAGCCTGAAGACGCTCAAGACGCCCCAGTATATCGCGCGCCGATTTCTCAACCTGCAAACCCTTAAGCCCGAGCACAATAGCCTGCAGATAAGCATAAAAACTGTTGGGGGAGACGGGGAATACCCGCTTCTTAAGACAGTAAAAATATATGTCACTCTCCTCACTAAGCTGGGGACAACGGACTATGGTCTCATAATAGATATTCTCAGCCGGGATATACATCAGTGCAAAGTCAAAAGTTTGTTCATCGGGCAGGATATACTTGCTTACGTCATCAATATGCTTCCTGATAGTACGGGTAAATTGCCGGCGCAGCTGAAGCTGCTCCCCCGGGGAATCCGTGGTAACCATCCGCTCAAAATCTTCCAGCGGGAAGGGAAGCTTGGCATCGATGGGTACCAAATTCCCACCGATACGAACTACCGCATCTACCGTTTCACCATTTCTAAACCTATGCTGGAGACCATAGGAACCCTGGGGTAAACTATCCACTAGTAGCCTTTCCAGACCTAGCTCACCAAAACCGCCCCTAAACTTAGGGGTACGCAATGCCTCCTGCAGGCTGGTAATGCTCTTACCTACCTCTTCAATGTCCCTGGTTCTCTTAGTAAGCTCGCCTAACCGCTCCCTGACATCGCCAAAAACGCCTATGCTCCCTTCTACCCTCTCGCCAACCAAATTGGATAAGGCATCAGCCTGCTCTCTTAGTCTCTTGCGCCCGCGAACCCTATCCATAATAAGGAAGACAACCAAAACAACTATAACGACGACTAATAATATAGTTTCCACTTATCTACCCGAATACTTAAATCCATTATACACCAAGACCGAGCAAATAGACATAAGCACCGACAAGAAATAAAATCGTTAAAAGGGTATAACACTGGAATTCCAAGAAGTTTTCTGCTAAAATAACGAGACCTTGACTCTAGGCTTAGATAGTTGTTCCCAAACCACTGAAGTGACTCTGCCGTGCCTATTTCAGAAGCTCGAGAGGTAGACACAGAGAAAATATGAGAAAACCTTACCTGATTATAGCGAGCGCCCTAGTCCTTATTATCGCCACACTTAGTGCGATTAGCTGTACTGCTCCCTTATTAAGCAAGTTTGAAGACACCCGCTCGATGATGGATACCTTCGTCACCATCACCGTTTACGCACCTGACGAAGAAAAGGCTGACTCGGCAATAGGTGTCGCCTTCGACCGAATGGAGGAAATAGAGAAAGTCGCCTCAATATTCGATGAGGAAGCTCAGGCCTTTCAGCTTAACCGAGATGGATACCTAGAGGCACCTTCCGAAGACCTCCGGCAGCTAATAACTAAGTCACTTGAATACGGCAGGTTAACAGATGGGGCGTTCGATATCACCGTTCAACCCCTGTTAGAGCTGTGGGGGGCTGGTCTGTGGCAGGAACCTCAGGAAGTCCAAGAGAGGCGAATAAACGAGACACTAGCGCTAGTCGGCGGGGACAAGGTCAGCGTTGAGAAGAGTAAAATATTCTTCACAGAAGCCGGCATGAAAATCACCCTCGGCGGTATCGCCAAGGGCTATGCCGTTGATGAAGCACTAAAGGTCATTAAGCAAATGGGTATTAAACACGCCCTAGTAAACGCCGGCGGTGACTTAGCCACCCTCGGCTCTAAGCCGGAAGGAGAGCCGTGGCTTATTGCCCTAGTGAACCCCGATGACCTGACCCAGAGCCTAGCCAACTTCACTATTGCCGGCGAGGCCCTGGCTACCTCAGGAAACTACGAACGCTACTTCGACCCGGAGAGAGAAGCCCATCACATCATTAATCCCAAGACAGGATACTCAGCCCAGGAATGCATCAGCGCCACGGTGATCGCCCCAAACGCTACCCAGGCCGATGCCCTATCCACCAGCATCTTTGTCATGGGGCCCGAAGCGGGCGTAGCGCTGGTTGAATCACTGAGTAATGTAGAATGCCTCATCGTAAGCGCCGACCGGACGATATACGTATCCTCCGGACTATCGGTATACCTAGCCGAAAGTGAATCGGGAGAATAGATGGACATCAGGTTGAAAAAGAAGACCACACCCTACGGTGTTAAGGTGCCGGAGAGTAAGCTCAGCGAGAAAATCCCCATCGAGCCAGCACCCTTACCACAGAAAGCAGTCATCCCGCTGCAGCAGAATATCGGCGCCCCTTGCCAAGCCACAGTCAAAAGGGGGGACAAGGTTCTCACCGGCCAGAAGATTGGTGATTCGGAGAAATTCGTCAGTGCCCCTGTGCACGCTACCGTGTCCGGCGAAGTAACCGGCACCACAATGGTGGTAAATCCCCCCACCGGCGCCCTGGTCGAGTCCCTGGTAATAACCTCCGACGGCGAGGATAAATGGGTAGAGCTATCCCCCCCCAAGAACCCCAAGAAGCTATCCACTAAAGAGATCCTAGACAGGATAAGGGAGGCGGGGCTGGTGGGACTGGGGGGTGCTGCCTTTCCCACTCACATTAAGCTATCACCACCCAAGGGCAAGGAAATCGACACGGTCATCCTCAATGGCTGCGAGTGCGAGCCTTATGTCACCTCAGACCACAGAATAATGCTCGAATATGGAGACAAGATCCTCTCCGGGCTCAATCTCATCAGAAAGGTACTCTCGCCCCAGTCTGTCTACATCGCCATAGAAGACAACAAGGAAGACGCTATCTACCACATGGAAGAGCTGATAGAAAATCTGGGACTTACCGACTTCAGAATTGTGCCCTTAAAATCGAAATACCCGATGGGGGCGGAAAAGACCCTCATTGAGATGATATTGGGTAGAGAGGTCCCTATTGGCGGGCTACCGCTAGATGTTGGTGTCGTCGTCCACAATGTGAGCACCGCCAAGGCAATCCATGACGCTGTTATCGAAGGTAAGCCCCTTATTGAGCGGGTGGTAACCGTCACCGGTGCCGTCAAAAACCCCAAGAATCTACTGGTCAGATTCGGCACCCCGCTGAGGAGTCTTATTGAGTACTGTGGCGGTATGGACGACCGAGCCAATAAGGTCATTCTCGGTGGCCCGATGATGGGCATCGCCCAGTTTGACCTTGGCTTTCCCGCCGTCAAGGGGACCAACAGTCTCCTGGTAACGGAAAGCGCCCCCCTAAGAGAACAGGACTGCATAAGCTGTGGCAAGTGCATTGAGATCTGCCCCATGCGCCTCATGCCCACCCTGCTGGCAAGGTATGCCAAGATGGGCCGGTATGATGAGTGTAAGGAGAACTACATCGACGACTGTTTTGAGTGCGGGGCCTGTACCTATGCCTGCCCGGCCAATATCCCGCTGGTGCAGTATATCAAGACTGCCAAGAAGGAACTCCTTAAGAGGAAAGCCAGTAAGTGACTCAGGAAGAAAGCCAAGAAGTAACTCAAGAGGCAAGTCAGGAAGCGACTTATGAGCGGGAATTCCTGATCTCACCGGGTCCCCATCTGTGGAAGGGTCTTTCGGTGAGCCGGATAATGTACCTTGTGGTGTATGCTCTCCTCTTCCCGGCTGGAGCCGGGATTTATTTCTTCGGCTACCGTGCCCTTTCGGTGATGGGGGTGAGCATCGGGGTCGCCATCCTCACTGAGTATCTCTGCAAGAGACTGAGGGGTAAGCCCTTTTTCATGGACGGGAGCGCCGTGGTTACCGGGCTGCTCCTCGCCCTCGTCCTACCGCCCATGGAGACGACATACCTGTGGATGGTGGCGCTGGGCTCGATATTCGCCATTACCATTGTCAAAGAAGCCTTTGGCGGCCTGGGGCACAACATCTTTAATCCCGCCCTCGCCGCCCGAGCCGCTATGTCCGTCAGCTTCCCCATGCAGATGACCAGCTGGGTAAGACCAATGGGCTTCGGGGCTGATGCGGTAACCTCCGCCACCCCTTTGAGCGGCACTTCGATCTGGCAGCCATTCGACCCTTCGGTATATCAGGCAATGTTCCTGGGAGACATCGCCGGTTCAATCGGCGAGACCTCAGCCCTTCTTATCCTGATCGGGGGTGCCTTCCTACTGGGACGCGGCATCATCAACTGGAGAATTCCAGCCATCTATATCGGCATCGTCGCCCTGATGGCCCTCGGCTTTGGTGAGCACCCGCTGTTTCACATCCTAGCCGGAGGGCTGATGCTCGGGGCCTTCTTCATGGCTACCGACTATGTGACCTCGCCCCTAACCAATCGCGGCAAGATAATCTTCAGTGTCGCTCTGGGGGTGCTGACCATGATTATAAGACGATTCGCGGGCATGCCGGAAGGAGTCTGCTACTCCATCCTGTTTATGAATGCTATTACCCCCCTTATCGACCGCTATACTAAAGTAAGGCCCTACGGGCTACAGAAGAAGGTGGCCAGTGCCGGCTAAAAGTACTCTAAAAAATGCTTTCCCCATCATCATGCTAACCATAGTGGTGGCCGTGTGTGTCAGCCTGCTTACCTACGTTGACAGCTGTACCCGAGAAAAGATAAGCGCCCAGGAGGACGAAGCCTTCAAGGCTATGCTCACCGAGATGTTCCCCGAGATGAGCCGCTATGAGGAGCT
>Ga0209427_10002404_pt1 | contig 22055 bp, 20 predicted proteins | sample DeeMarSWOR136_30_FD_187465 | JGI IMG/M metagenome (GOLD analysis project Ga0209427, IMG submission 187465) | Marine sediment microbial communities from White Oak River estuary, North Carolina - WOR-1-36_30 (SPAdes) (version 2) | ecosystem: Environmental > Aquatic > Marine > Intertidal zone >...
TGAGGTGGAGTAGGCCCTTCGCCGTATCCTTGACCCCTTGCGTGAAGATGCCGCCCGGCACGAGAGCGTTGACGCGAAACCCTTGGGGCCCGTACTCGCGGGCCAACGTACGGGTGAACGCCATGACGCCGGCCTTGCTCATGGCGTAGTGGGCAAGATCGGCTTGGAAGGGGAGCACCGCTTCGATGGAGCCAATGTTGATGATGACGCCCCCCGCCCCGCGGCGGCGGCGAACCATGTGCTGACACATCCAGAACACCGCGTGCAAGTTGACGCGCAACACCCGATCCAGCAACGCGGCATCGGTGGCTAAAAAATCGTGGAGCGGGTAGATCCCCGCATTATTCACGAGGATCTCCGGGGCGCTCTCGTCGAAGGCCGCCCAGAAGGCATCGATCGCCGCCTTCTCACCGAGGTCGACCGTCTGACAGCGGACGTCCACCCCCAGTGGCACCATCTCGTCCTGAACCCGTTGCAGGCCCTCGCCGTCAACGTCGACCAGAACCAGCGAGGCGCCGGCTTCGGCAAACCGGTACGCCACGGCGCGCCCGATGCCCGTGGCCGCCCCCGTCACGACCGCGCGTCGCCCGCGTAACGACAGGAGATCGGAGAGCGGCCGCCGCCCACGAGTCCCCCCTTGAGACGACACCTGTTGTCACCAACCCTCTCACCACTCAGCGCGCCCCCCACTTATGTTCTTTGGTGCAAAGGGCGAGGCCTCGACGTGGAAAGCCAACGAGACCAGACCGACCACGTGGCGGCCGCAGCGATATCTTTTATAACGAGGGCCCGAGAACCCCTGTACCACGATGACCGGGATCAACGCACCGCAGGTGTCCAAGAGCATCGCGTGGAGCTTCGGCGGCCTCACGATCTTCATCGCGGCTTTGACCGGCGTAGTCGCGTCCGCGAGCGTCCTCAGCGCGCGCCGCAGCCCACCCCACGCCGCCGGGTCGCTTTCCGTCACCGCGTGCCCCTCGATGCACGAGAGGACGCCCACGAAGCCGCTGAGGCCAGCATGGCAAAGGCGTCATTAACACCTCATTATGTATACATTAACGCTACAATTGTGCCGAAAATCGGCCACGAATCCGGCGCCATCGAGGCCATACCCCGCGATTTCCGGCCCCTTCCCAAAAAAAATATTTCATTTTTTCCCATACACAACATTTTTGAGACCGAGCACCGGCCCACGATTCACGACGGTCAGACCCCGCGGTCACGGAGGAAGAGAGTCTTGACGCCTTGCCTGCACGACCGTTACCTCAAAGCCCCGTAAAAGGATCACATAAATCCAGCCGCCCCACATATCCTTCGGCGGCAGGGGGAACGCCGTGAGCGCGGTGTGGACGATTGCCATCGAGGCCTTGAGCTGGATGGAGCTGGAGGGAACCAGCCTCGCCGCCGCTGTGACCCGGACGTCCTCTCAACTCGGCATCCACGATCATCGACAAGTGGCGGCCGCGCGACACCTCGTCCGCGAGTGCCTCCGCCGCCGCAACTTCATCGACGCCATCATCGCCCACGCCCTGGCGCCAGAAGCCCCGACGGCCTTCAGTCTGGGGGTTCAGGCCTTCCTCCGCCTCTACACCTACGAGACCACATTCACGGCCGCGGGGCGGGCGGCCGGCGTGCCGCTGGCGGCCCTCGGGCGACGCATCCTCGGCTGGAAAACGGTGCGGCCCGTGGAAGAAGCGTTAGGCCGGATCTTAGCCGTGAACCCCCTGGCGCTCCTGAACGACCGGGACGAGATTGAGCGCATCAGCCTCCGCACCTTCCACCCCCCGTGGTTCACCCGGTACTGTATCCGCTTGCTGGGCCGCCGGGACGCCCTCCAACTCCTGACGACGCGGGAGGACGGGGCGCACTCGATCCTCTGCGTCAATCCCTTCCAAGCGGGAGAAGCGGCCGTGCTCTCGACCCTCGCCGCGCAAGGCGTCAATGTGGAGCCCGTGGCCGCCCTCCCCTACGTGTACCGCCTCATGGAGACCCCAGTGCCCTTGACCCGGTTACCGGCGTTTCGTGACGGCACGATCTTTCTGCCGACTCTGGCGGCCTGCCTCGCGGTCGTCGCGGGCAAGCCGACGGCCGGCGACAGGATTCTCGACGTGGGCGCCACCCACAGCGGGAAGGCGGCCTACGCCGCCCTCTTCCTGCAGGAATCGGGGCGTGTGATCGCCGTTGACTACCCCTCCCGGCGGATGATGCGGCTGCAGGCACAACTGCGGCGGCTAGGCCTTCCCCATGTGACCGTGGTCGCCGCCGACCCCGCGAGCACCCTACCCGTCGCCGGAACCGCCGACGTGATCTACGTGTCCCCGCCGTCCAGTGGCTCCGGAGCCTTCTGGCGCACGGCCGCCAAGTGGCGGGGCAGCGCCGTCGTCACGCCGATGCGGGAGCGACAGTGGCGGCTGCTGACCGCGAGCGTGAAATCCCTGTCGCCGCGCGGCCGGATCGTCTACTCGACGTCCAGCATCCTTGTCGAGGAGAACGAGCTGATCATCGAGCGCTTCATCCAGGAGCACCCGGACTTCCTATTAGCAGACGTCACGCCGCGGCTGGGGCGACCGGGCCTCCGCGGCCAAGGCGAGGCCCTGCGCATCTACCCCCACCAACACCACGTCGACGGCACCTTCATCGCGTGCCTCGTCCGAGGGGCAGAGGTAGACTTTTAGCTTTCCCCTGTCCCTAGTAGTGTCTCAAAGAGGGAGGGATGGACGTGAACGGGAAGCTGGACGCGGGGCGCCTAGTCGCCCTGACGCACCTCGCCTTCGGCGGCATCAACGTGGTGGTCTTCGGCCTATCCGGCGGCCGCATGCTTCACATGGGGGTATTGGGTGTCCTCGCCCTCGCCGCCGGCGGCGGACTGCTGACAGGGCGAACACGGGCGCTCTGGCTCGCCCTCGCCTTCGCCCTCGCGCCCCTCACTTTCATCGCCGGCGCATCCACCCTCTCCGCGTCCCTCGGCTTCGGTGGCTTCAACCCCAGCCCCCAAGGCCTCCTCCTCAACCTCGGCCTCTTCGCCTACGCCACGGCTGCCCTCGTCCTCCTCTACTACCTCATCGTCAGAGGACGCACCCTGATACTCTAACGTCAGACAACCGGCTAGACAATGTACGTGAACGGTGGGTCCTCGAAGTCCCGCACGATCTCCACGGCGCGCTCATACACTCGGGGCGCGGCGTAGGGATGTAGCTTGATGCGGGCCCACGGCCCCTCCGTTGCCATCCTGGTCGCCACGTGGCGGGGCCCAAAGGTGGCTGTGGTGATCTCGGCGGTCAACGCGCGCACCCGCCGCTCATCAACGAAGCCCAACGTGTGCAGGTACTCGTGGAGCAAGATGTAGTAGAGGAACGCGTTGACCTCCGCCCGGGAGACCGTCGTCTGCACCACCTGCTCTAAGAGCACCCGATTCAGGATGATGGCGTTAGTCCCCAGCTGATGGTACGCGCCGACCTGCAGCGGCAGATCGCGGAGATAGAGGAGCAACCCGGTGCGTTCCCGGTTCAACGCCTCCTTCACCGACCGCTTCACGAGGTTAAAGACCGACCGAAAGTCCTGACAGCGATCCAACTGCCCCCCATACGCAGCCTGCCGCCCCTGATCCACCCACGGCGTCACTGGCGTCGCCAGATCATCCGGAGTTCCCTCCACAGGCAGATCCTCAAGATCGAAGCTCCTCACTCGTTCCACGCCTCCTCCATCAGCTGCAACATCCGCTGCATCGCCACCACCGACATCATGAAACAGATCTGCCCCCGCCGCGACAACCGATACGCCCCCCGACTCGGCGACTCAATGAAACCAATGTTCTGAAGCTTCACCGCGTTCTCCCGTACGATCTTCGGGTTCAACTCCAACTCCGTCATCAACTCCGTGAACGACAGCGTGTGATCCTCCCGCTCCAACAGCCGATGAAGCATACGAACCCGGTTCGCATTCGTGAAGGCCTCATAAAACTCCACGTTCCGCCGAACATCTCGCCGGAGTCGTTCAACCTCCCGCATCAACTCCCGACGATGCCAATCACCCGGCGACAACGGAACCTCCACCAGAACCTTCCCATCCTCTTCAATAATGAGCTTCAGCCCCATAAGACCCCCTCACACAACCCTGCTTCCTCACTCGTTACTGACGGGTAATATTTAAACCGCTTGTTTTTACAAGAACGTCCTGAAGACGTTCACAATCCAACTACTCACAGGATCTTATACTCTGCCAATAGATGTAGTAGAGTAAGTCTAGCAAACATTGTAATCTATAAATTTCATATATACACTGCGGAACACGTGACGTAGAGGTAACTATAAAGGAAGCCGCGGATGTACCCCACAGGGAACGTATTGAGGCCAAGGTAATGCGAACGCCGTCTGCAAAGAACCTTAAAATCACCGCCATCAACCCATTGGAAATCTTAGATTCTCGAGGCAACCCCACTCTCGAAGTAGAAGTACGCACGCGAGACAGTGGGGGTGTTGCCAGCGTTCCCTCAGGTATTTCAACTGGCATCCACGAGGCCTTTGAACTCCGGGACGGCGATCCACGTCGATATAATGGGCATGGAGTCCAAACCGCTGTAAACAACATTCGATCAATTATTGCACCGGAGATCGTTGGGCAAATCGTGACCCGGCAACGAGACATCGATAAAATGATGATTAACTTAGACGCGACCGTGAATAAATCCAAACTTGGAGCTAACGCAATCCTGGGGGTTTCATTGGCAGTTGCAAAGGCCGCAGCTGAAGCCCTAGGCCTACCTCTCTACCGCTACTTAGGGGGAGAAGAAGCACGCGTACTACCGGTTCCGTTAATGAACGTGATAAACGGTGGACTCCACGCCGGAAATGGCTTGAAGATCCAAGAATTCCTTATTCTACCCCTTGGAGCCATAACCTTCGCTGAAGCTCTCCGCATGGGCGTGGAAGTCTATCACGCCTTAAAAACAGTGTTACGGGAGCAGTATGGGCCGTCCGCAATCAATTTAGGAGATGAAGGGGGATATGTTCCCCCCCTTCAGAAGACTTGTGACGCTTTAAATGCCATCATGACGGCCATCTCAAGAGCAGGCTACTCCCCGGGAGACGACGTATGTCTTGGGTTAGACGCTGCCGCGAATGGCTTCTATAACTCCACCACAAAGACGTACACCCTTGACACGAAGACGTATACTACAAATGACCTCATCACCGTATATACAAATCTAATTGAGGAATACCCCATTGTTTCTATTGAAGACCCCTTCTACGAGGAAGATGTTCAAGGCTTTAAAACCCTGACCAGGGAAATCGGATCGTACGTGCAGGTTGTTGGTGACGACCTCTTTGTGACCAACCTAGAACGCCTGAAGTGGGGCATTGAAACGCACGCAGCGAATGCCATTCTCTTAAAGGTCAACCAAATTGGCACCCTTACAGAAGCCCTCGACGCCGCCAGACATGCCCAACATAACCAATACGGCGTCATCGTCAGCAATCGCTCAGGTGAAACTACGGATACCTACATCGCCGATATTGCAGTGGCCTTAAACACGGGGCAAATAAAAACAGGAGCCACGGCACGAGGCGAACGAATCGCCAAATATAACAGGCTCCTTCAAATCGAAGCACAGCTGGGGCATAAAGCTATTTACGAAGGAAAAAAATCCTCCTTCCTTAAACGTTGATCCCATAAACCAACGAGCTATGATGTCTTTTCCGCTAACAATGAAGAATGAGGACGAAAGCAGTATAGTGTTCAGAAGAGGAAAAAACGTTCTTTAGAGGCGTAACTCACTGTTAGATAGCAACCTAGCGAACCCAAGGCAGAGCGTTATTCTCGCACCCGGAACGCGCACGCTCGCTCTCAGAATGATATATATGATCTAGCCACTGCACGCACGTAAATGATAAAAGAAGAACTCTTAAATGAGAAGACGGTACATTCTTAGTGAAACCATGTTCCCCATCGTCATCGGCTTCGTCATCCTCATCGGCGTCATCGTCGCCGTCATTCTTTCTATACACATCAAACCGAACCAGTCACTGGCGTGTCCTCACTGTCAACTCGAATTCGTGTCCGACCTCTTTCTATTCCAAGACAACGCGCTAGTGCAGTGCCCGTTCTGCCATAAATGGATGACCGCCCAAAAAGTTCAGGAGAAGTATCAGGCACGCAAGATCTTCCGGTGGTAAACCCCAGCTAGCTACAATTGCCATATACCAAGTGAATAAGTTCCTTCAAAGCTTCCCAAGCGCGATGTGTCACATAACCTCTTTTCATAAGCACCTCTACAGAGCTTTACGTTATAAAAGACAGAAAGATACTCAGATAATGACCAAAAAGACAAGTGTAGCTATCCTGTTTTTGTTGATGAAAGCTTAAAATAGGAGAAGACCTATAACGAATCACTGTCGCGCTCAAAGGAGGCCTCTAAAATATTACTCATTGACGTTGCGGAAACGGGAGGAACAGGCCTAGAACTCCTCTTACCCTTGCTCCTCTGCTGTATGATGCCCATGATGTTTCGTGGTTCCGGTCAAGGAGATTCACCGTCGCAGACGACCAGCGAATCCGACACTTGGTACGTGACGACGCCGATTCAAGAGTCCTACGACACCATCATCAAGGAAACCGATGATTGGCGTGAACGAGCCACAGCCCGACGATCCAAAAGCCGGTTCGCCTTTCTCTCCCGAAGATCCCCGCAGAACTTCGTTGTGGATCAAGCCGTGTCACCCCGCCTCTATCGACTGAAGGACGATCGAGCGGGAGAAGTGTCTTTCGAGTTAACAGAGGTGGAAGAAGGCGGAACCACAGTGAAAGCGACCTATGAAGGCCGCGCGCGATCCTTGGTGCAGAACTTCAAGGCCAAGATGCCGGTGAAGATTCTGGGAGCAAACGTCAGAACCTGCCCATCATGCGGTAAAGACATGCGACCAGAATTCAAGTCCTGCCCCTACTGTGGTTCAAAGTTAGGATAGAGTTGAATCCAGTGCCGCTCCACTGGGATTCGCTGCTAGCGCACAGCCACTGGTTTTCCATTCGTGCCTGCGGAAGGGAGCTACGGCTTTGCGCGCGATGCTCCGGCGTTGTCCTAGGCTTTCTATCGGTAAAAAGCCTGTTGACAGCTCTGTTTACGTCTTCGTTCAGTGGGGTAATTCCTTTTCAGACAGGGTTTACCGTGGCACTTCTCTTGTGCATCCCCGCCATAGTTGACTGGATGACCCAGAACGGAGGCCTCCGGGAAAGCACCAACCCTATAAGGCTATTCACGGGGTTTCTTGAAGGGGTAGGTATTCTCTGTTTAAGTATGACTGACGGCTCAAGCCTCGTTAACCTCCTGCTGGTGTCCGGCATCAGCGGCAGCGTTGTAGCTACCGGCGTATTACTGCGAAGACGCCAAGGCGGTACAAAGAACCACACATCGAACTAAGCAACTAAGGGTACGCTCTAGCGATGCCGCCCGAGACGGATTACTGGAAAATAACGGAAGGAGTATTTAAACAAAAGAATCGGAGAGTACAGCCATGATCGATACTCATTGTCATCTTGATCAACCAGATTACGCTAGCGATCGCGACGCCGTAATCGCCGCGTGTAAAAGCCGCCTCCAAGCCGTAGTCACATGCTGTGCCAACCCAGAGCACTTCGACCTCACGATGCAGCTCGCACGAGAACACCGCGGCTTTCTCTTCGCGTGTGCCAGCCTCCACCCCCGCTACGTCAAGGATGTCGATGGGCGACGCCTTAAGGCGTACCTCAAGGCAATACTATCCCATCAACAAGATCTAGTGGCAATAGGTGAGACTGGCCTTGACTTCAACTGGATCACGGACGCTGACGGACAAGAGAGACAAAAGCATCTATTCATCGAATTCATTGCCCTGGCCGATCACCTTCACCTACCCGTGGTCGTCCACAGCCGCAATGCGACCGCAGAAACGCTAAATGTCTTAGAAGACCAGAACGCCAAGGCCGTACAGATGCACATGTTCACGACGCCGGCCCTGTTAAATCGGGTACTAGAGAACGGCTGGCTGATCTCTGTGAATACGCTGCTCCTGCGAAGTAAAACTGTGAAACGAATCGTGCGTGACTGTCCATTGGAACGGATGATGCTGGAAACTGATGCGCCTTGGCTTGGACTCGGTCAAGATGGAAGCATCAAGCCAAAACATGTGGTACGCAATGAACCGACGGCCGTCCACCTCGTCGCCAAAAAAATTGCGGAGATAAAGAAACTGAACGTACTGGAAGTGGACCAACAGACTACAGAGACCGCAAAAAGGTTCTTTAATCTCCGTGTATAATAGCCGACAAGCTCATTTTATTAAACCACATATGAAAACAGAAAAAGCAAGTTATGTTTGTGAACGGCTTTTTATATAACGAATATAGATGAAGCCACGGGTCGAACCGTTCAGCTGACGGGGATTGGTGCAGGGGGTGGGATTCGAACCCACGAACGCCTACGCGACAAGGTCCTGAGCCTTGCTCCTTTGACCAGACTTGGAAACCCCTGCAGTTCGATCGTGTCCACGGTCTTCCGCTTTATAATCCTTTTTGTTTCCCAATTAAGTATCTTTACAGCCGAAGGAAAGACTTCTCCCGTCGTGGCGTGTGCTAGCTTCTTAAATACGTTGCAGGTAATGGATATAAAGAGGTGACGGTACGCGTGGTCGATTGGCTTCGCCTGTTTGAAGACACGGCATGGAAAATTCATAACAGAGTGACGCCTATCTTTGGTCAAGAGTCAGCGGGAACTACTTTCAGTAGGGGAGCGGGAGGCGACATATCTACGGCGATTGACCTTCTCGCTGAAGAAATCGTCATCGAAACCCTAGAAGACCGCGATGTATCATGTGTTTTGGTGAGCGAGGAATGCGGCGTTAAACGCCTTGGGACTGGAGAAAACGGTGGGTACGTCGTCATAGATGGGGTGGATGGAACGACTAACGCAGTGCACGGCCTGCCCTTTGTCGCAACGTCCCTCGCCTACGCTGAAGGACAATGTCTCCAGGACGTCCAAGTGGGCCTCGTCATGGATCTGACACGTAATTTAATCTTTCACGCCGAAAAAGCGAAAGGCGCTTTTCGCGGGACGACGAGGTTGAAAACGTCATCTGTTACTAATCTTGAAGATGCTATTATCAGTTTTGAAGTGGGACAGCCACGGGATCGCGAACAGGAAATTCAGAGACTGCGAAACATTCTTGTCAACGCCAAAAAGATCCGAATCTTAGGTTCCACAGCGTTAGAACTGTGCTATACGGCAGCAGGCACGTTAGATGCCTTCATCGACGTACGAGGGAACGCGCGCGCCACTGATTTGGCTGCGGCCCACCTCATCCTTGCAGAAGCCGGAGGCCTGAGCGTCACAACTGCTGGACGCGCCCTCAATCTCCCACTGAAAGCCATCGCTACTACCACTCTCCTCGCCGCGGCAAACTCGCGTCTCTGCAAGAACTTACGCGAACGGTTACGCGAGGATGATGATGAAGGGGCCAGTTAAACACCCTTACAAAAGCCTTAATTAACCTCTCTGGAATTGTAATTAGGCTAGTCAATACTCCCTCGAGAGTGGGGTGGATTGCTATGACTCAAACCAGAAAGACGCAGGAATTTGAAGAACGAATAAACCAAGCGAAGGCCGTTCTAACCCTCATTGGTGAGGACAGAACGACACCAAGAAACATACGACGAGCAGCGAATGAAGCATGTAACATGCTAGAAACAAGTGATCAAAGCCAAGCGGTTCGAGCGGCGCAAGCGATAAACGTCTTGGATGACATCAGTCAAGACCCTAATATGCCACCCTACACGCGAACCCGAATCTGGAATGTCGTGTCGATGCTTGAAGTCATAAAAGAGTGACACGCTGCTCTCAGCTTTTCCTTTAGCCATCCGTATCCTGGGTAAAGGCAGCGAATATCGACTAAAGAGAAGGCGTCCCGTGTTCCAACTTGCAGAAATTTTAGAAGTTATATAGGCCTCTTTTATATGGTCGGCTAATACATACATAGAATTTGTCGCAAAGATCGCGTATATAAATTCAACAACCGTCAGTCCTAAAGAAGTCTATAAGGATTCAGATATTGCAGATAAGTACTAATCACGCCGTTACACTCGACGTTCGGAAAGAATTTAGGGTATCAGCCCCTTCTTAATAGCGAGGGAAATAACGATGAGTGATGATACAGCGTCCGTGAAGCGCATGGCAGATCTGCTTAAGGCCGGTGCTACCATGCTCTTTGAGCACTGTCCCCAATGCGGTTCTCCCCTCTTTAAACTCAATGATGAAGTCCGCTGTCTAACTTGCGACAAAAGAGTGGTCATCGTCAAGACAGGTGACGAGATCCCGGATGTGTCTAAAGCCGACCTTCTTAGCGACCTAGAAATCATGGTATTATCAAAACTTCGGGAGGTCAGCAACTACGTACAGGAAGAGACAGATGTTACCAAACTGACGGCGTTAGGCAGCCTCCTAGCAACGTGGCTGGATGTATTAGAGAAAGTGCGGAAGATCAATAAGAAGAGTACACTGTAAGCACCCTCCTTAAAGTGCTTTGAAACATGGAAGAAGCCCCTTCACGCGTATCTGTTCTAGCAAACCCCAGCATAACTAGACCATACACCTTCACGGACTCAGAGGAAAAAGACATCAAAAAGGTAATAGCAGGACTTACGTTATGAGAAGCCTCGAATCACGGCGATTATTAGTAGTTTTGACCTCTAAGACATTCGTTAAGAAGAGTAATTCACGCCCCTTAATGGAAAGAGCGTTATGGACCGATGAGTAAACGAAAAAGCTCGTCGTTGGGTAGATTTACTAATTTCCCATCAACGAGACATGGAACCGCCACAATCAGCCACAAAGCGTCAAACCTCCGGATTCAACGTATCATCATAGAATCTCTCCGCGAATTAAATGGGTACACCAGTCCACAGGTTTTGAGTGTTGCAAGCGGTTCAGGCACCCGCCAAGGTGAAGTGAGGTTTGAGGTGGGGGTGGCCAACGGTGTTGCCTTTCAGTTCTTTGACGAAGAAACCTTGAGAGAGCTTATGAGGCTGCTGAAGAACCGCCAACCGTTTCCGGTCTTAGACGTGCTAATCATTGTTTGCTATTATTATCCTAAAAATGGGCGAAATGTTCCGCTGAACTTTGATCATCACCTGCTCCGCTTTACTTTCTCGCCAGGAAAATTCACTACTGGCCTCTTTCACATGAAAGGCATACGACGTATACCACTTGACGATCTGCTTCACCAAGTAATAAACAGAGTGAAGAGAAAGATGGTGGAGAACAGACTGAAAACCTTTAAACTGGAGTATTTGAGAACCCTGTAAGCATTATAAAGACTATGGAATGACAAGGTCAGCGAGGTCGATGCTATAATCGCAGATCTTTGTAAGCGCGGAAGCGACGGATGACGCGTAGGACATGATTTCAAAAGACTGACCAGTTAAGGACTCGTCCAATTCCCGCACTAAGCTTTCCGAACGACGTTTTCCGTCCAACACGGTCTCTATAAGCCGCAAATCCTTTGAGAGAAAGGCTTTAAAGGCATCCTGATGCATTTCACACGAGAGCTCTCCAAGCGTGTTTAGGGTACGAGTAACCAGTTCCGGTAATACTATATCCGAAAATTCGATCACTTTTTCAGCTACTGCTTGCGAGTAATCGGCGATAGCCTCGATGTAATTGGCCATCAAACGGTAATCGAGACAATCGATCATGGACAATCCCAATTTCTCGCTGAGGTAAGGTTTCAAAACTATCATCCTGAGGAGCCGAACAAGCAGGAAATATAAGCGATCGACTTCTTCATCTCGCTCAATAATCGACTTGGCTAGTGGCGCATTCCCCTCCGAAAGGGACGTTAATACATCTCGATGCATGCTGGACGCCAGTAACTGTTCCCGTCGCAAGATCCGCTCTGGAGGAAGAGCGGACGGTTCAAGCAGGCATTGTAACACAATTTTATACGCATCTTCCTCAATGATTTCAAGGCCAATTAAACGCCTCACGTTGCTTCGTACCCGTTCAGAGACGTCCGGCAGTAAACGTGTCTCTCCAGCGACTTTAATGATGTCAAACCCGAGAAGGTATTTCCCCGTGATTTCCCGCTCTAAGAAACGGGTAGGATAAACAGTGGTAGTCTCTGCATTATTGTCAAGACGATATTGAGGATCCACAATAAGACATCCATCGTCTCGTTCCACGATTGCTACAATGGAACCCTTGGTTAACCCTCGTTGTTTTGCCCAAGGCTTCGGCATAGAAAGCAAGTAGGTACCACTAATCTCTTGAATTTTCCGTAGATTCACAGCCTATCACCTCTATAGATTACTAAGAATCTTTAAAGAGTTACTGGTTACGCTTATGAGAAACCAAGCAATGATTACAGCTATAAGAATAAAGAGGACGAGAAACATTTCAATAGTGAACAAAATAGAGGAAACGTCGGATCATGGAAGACCGTGATGCTACAAATCTTACGCTTAAAAAAGCTATTGATCAAGCCTTCACGTCGGGGTTCCAACTGGATAAAGACTCCTTCAATCTTCTTCAAGAGTTAGCTCACAACGACCAGCTCGAAAACGTCATGGATAAAGTCCTACTGAACTTGAAAACGTTACCTGAGAATCCCCTTTTCATCACAAGATCTATGATTGAACGAGCAGTACAATCCCTTGTTGAAGGCAGTCACGAGTCGTCAGTAGGCACTATTGAGGGAGGAGGAGAAGCCTTTAATCCCCTCGCAAAGGACATCCCTTCAGAAATAAAAGTATTATCTGATCCAACTGACCACATATCATCAACTGGCGACTTAAACGGGTTCATACAATACTTTCAGAGTCGCTTTATACGTATCTCTCAGCTGTTGCGAGATCGACTGGACGTCAAGGACGCAATACCAATTAAAGACGCATTACATGCTCCTATAAAAACCAAGGTAAAAAGCATCGGCATTGTCACAAGCATTCGAGAAAGACATGGAACCATTTTTCTACAGATTGAAGATTTAGACGCGATGGTCACGATTTTAGTCTCGTCTAGAGCGGACAAAACGGTTCGCGAAAAGGCAGAACGCGTTATCCTCGATCAAGTTATTTGTGTTGAGGGTGTAAGAAGCCAAAGTGACTTAATCGTAGCAACGAACTTCATCAACCCCGACATCCCCGATCGCAAACCAAATACCGCTAAAAAAGCGATATATGCGGCCCTTCTTTCTGATCTACATATTGGAAGCAAATACTTTCAAGAACCAGCTTTTCACAAATTTATTCGATGGTTGAAGGGACGAGAAGGAAACTATAGACAGCGGGAGATCGCCAGTCGATTGAAGTATATCATCATCGCTGGCGACCTTGTTGATGGCGTAGGCATATTTCCCGATCAAGAGAAAGAACTCGTAAAAACAGATATATACGAACAATATGACATGGCCGCGCAATTAATCCAACAGATTCCTGAATACATCGATGTAATAATCATACCTGGTAATCATGATGCCACTAGACAGGCATTGCCTCAGCCAGCAATCAACAAAGAATACGCGAAGCCTATATCACAATCAAGAAAAGTAGTCATGCTGGGAAACCCAGCGAAACTGAGGTTAAATGACGTAGAGTTATTAGTGTCTCATGGAAGAAGCTTGGACGACATAATTAGCTCTGTGCCTGATGTAATGTACAGGAATTTACATGACACAGTCGCCACAGCTATGAAGTATTTTCTAAAAATTCGTCATTTAGCTCCTACGTATGGTAATAAAACGCCTATAGCTCCAGAAATCCAAGATCTTTTAGTCATTGACTCGGTGCCAGACGTATTTCATGCGGGGCACGTTCATGTCTTAGGATACGAGTCCTATCGAGGAACCTTAATCGTAAATTCTGGTTCGTGGCAATCACAAACACCTTTCCAAGAGAAAATGGGGCTCATCCCATCATGGGGCATCGCTCCCATTCTCAATTTAAGAACATTAGAAATCACACCCATGGATTTTACGAGATAACAGTAATAAGATTTACTTTTATAAACTGAAAGAAAGTGTTATTAGCTTTATATCATAAGAATATTATATGCTTATTATGAAAATATGCTTGTACTTTTTATCTTACGATTATTTCTTTGAAAGGCATTTGGGAGAATAATCCAGTACCTTGTTTGTCCAAGGATCGTCAGCGAAAGCATCATTAATTATATTATTAGTTATGGCTAATCGTATTTTTTTCGTGCGGCCATACCGGCCTAAACTTACGACGCGTGCATTTAAGATACCTGTTATATCCAATTCATTTATTAATCCACTTATTCTACGTTGAGTTAACGTTTCTAGACCTAACTGATTACATAATTCGGAGTATACTTCATAAACATCACCAGTTATCGCGTTCTTAACCTGAGAGCGACTCATAAGGAAAATGCTGCATAAAACTAATTTAGTGTGAATGGGGAGAGTCTTCAAAACTAGGACCACGCGATCTTCTTCGATCTTCTTTTGAGCTTGACGAACGTGCTCTTCTTTTATTTTATCCTGGCCTTCTCGCTCAGTAAGTTCTCCAGCGACACGAAGAAGATCAAGGGCTCTTCGAGCGTCTCCATGTTCAGCTGCAGCTAAAGCTGAACAAAGATTAAGCGCGCCATCGGTTAAAACTCCGTCATGAAAAGATATTTTTGCGCGTTCTAGAAGAATGTCTTTCAGTTCTGGCGCTGTGTACGGTATAAACACTACTTCCTCTTCACCAAGACTACTAAGCACACGAGGATCTAACAAATCTTTAAAAAGAAGATCATTAGAAATACAAATTATTGATACTTTTCCTCTAGATAACGTCTCATTTACTCGTGTAAGTTCATAAATCAAATTATCTCCATAAATTTTCACTAATGCATCGATCTCATCTAAAACGACGAGGAGAAGAATTCCTTTATGATCTAATGCCTCTTCAAATCTATTAAAAGCTTCACCTGTTGCCAAACCTGTAAAAGGAATTTTTACATCAATGCTTTCTCCGAGTCTAAGTAATACCCGATATGCCGTACCGACAATTCGACAATTCACATAACAATCTTCTACCAAGGCGCCTATTTCATGGCTTCTACGAATTAAACGATTTAGAACATATTTTACTACTGCTGTTTTACCAGTTCCTGTTTTACCGTAAATAAAGATATTTGATCCTCGTGTTTTATCAAGGACAGGTACTAAAATTTTAGCAATTTGCCGTATTTGTTCTTCTCTATGAGGAAGATGATCAGGAACATAATCTGGACGCAAGACCTCTCTATCAATAAATAATTTTGGTCTATGCAAAAAAGTATCAAATATATCGTCCAGCTGATCCTTAGTGCCACTCATGAATATATCACTTCAATAATAGATAAACACTGGAAAGTGTATATTGTTTCCAAAAATAAAAATTAAGTCATCTAAAAAAACAAACATTAAAATTCAATAATTAGATCTAGATAAACTCCCACCCCTATCTTTCCTTTGGAATATTATTTTTTTATTTTTATAATTTTTTTTATTGTTTAATAAATATTCTCCGTTTTTTATTTTATTTCATAATATTTATTTTTATTGTACATAATATTTTATTTTTATCTTCAAATTTTTAATAATCATTTGTTTAATAGAAAACGTAAGGTCCATGTGGAATAGAAACAAAGGGGTGTGACTTATTATAGGGTAAAAGTAGCGCACCTTATAAGATAATATATGGAAGGAGGTGTTCAATATAAAACATGGTTATACTTTTTTGTCTTTAACTAAAATCACTGTTGGCATTAAATTGTGTAGTGCTTCATTGATAATTACGTAATTATAGAAACTGATTAACAACAAATGGTAATTATATTGGAGGTTATGTTTTCGTAGGCCTTGTGTAAAGACTTGTTCTTTCCAAAGGTCGATAGTTGTCCTTATATCACCTTGATGTATGAATACCCATTATCACAATAGCTGATGAAGCATGAACACTAGCATCGAGAATGCATAAACTTCGTTCACTGATTGGTTAGGACTTATTCTGAAATAAAATGTTGACGAACAGCAAGGTTAAGGAGTCGTATAACATTATCTCCTGTGGGATCACTTATTATTGTTGAGTTCATGATGAAGAGGAAATGGTAATATTGGAAGTTAGCACGCTCGTGCTACTCATCCACTAATCGTCTTAGCAGAGATTAAAGTCCGCTTGCCACTATCTATTGACGTGTTCCCTCTGAATATTCCACGTCACCAATGTTATCATAGTATTGTCAATGTGGTGATTTAAGCATGCTTAACAGATTAATGCGTAGGCTTTATGTAGATTGACGGGTTCACCGCGATGCCAAAGGTAGCCGGTGTTATTGTTTAGACAACAACAATATTGTTTACGTATCGTAATAACTTATCTCTAAAGACAAGTATAATTTAGAACCACGTTTGCGACCCTTCGGATTATTCCTAAGGCCTGTATAACCTTTCACCTAATACAGATTACACCAGTAGTAGAACATATTTTATGTTTATCTATTATAGTGAATATATCACTGTAACAAAATTATTATTATTTTATATAAATATTAGATATAAATGAAATATTATATACCTTGGCGAGTGCTGTGAAATTTTGTGAATAGAGATAAGATACGTTTTATATTTAGGCTATATTAAGCAAAATAATTGATTTTTGTTTATGTTATATTGTATATAGATAGACCCCTCTGTTTCCACTGGAAAAATTTAAAGATTGTTAATATTAGAAATTTGTCATTTATTGATTCTGTGAAATTGTGAATTTTCTTAATATACTCATTTTAACCTTTATTTTCCTAAATAGACTTATTAATCAGTTATATTATAAAATATAATTTTTATATTCTCCAATAACTTTTTATTTTGTGAATATGTATAACTTTTTAATATTAGGCTTGAAGGAAAGATGACTACCCGTAAACTTAAATTGGAACTCAATAATGGTGATGGTAATAAAATATCTGTTATCATTACTGGACATTTTCATAGAGATAAAATTCTACAATTATTAGACTTTATTGATTTGTTGGATGGAGACTTTAATAACACCGATGATAAAACCTTATCTGAACTTTCAAAAATAGAAAAACTTCAATTGATTATTAAACGTAAGTTTCCAATAGGTTGGTTTACTTCTCAAGAATTGATGATAGCTTATGAGGATGTTTTGAATGAACCCATAGGATTAAGCACTGTTTCTACATATTTGTATAGACTTGTCGGGAAAAATGTTCTCATACGTTCCGGTTCCTTAACTGAGAGAAAATATAAACTAGTAAGAAGTCATAGTTTAGATAAACGTACTATTATCCACCTTTAATGTTAGCTCATGACTGAACATTAATTCTGTTTTCCAGCTCTTTCGTTGGTCTATATGTAAATGGCATACTATTGGTATCTCTTTCTATATATCCTTCTTGCCATAACTTTTTCATTAAGCGAGATGTATGTTCACGAGTCATACTAATAGCATTCATGATCATTGGTGAAGTCTTAGCACCTTCAGTTATTAAGATTCGTATAATCTGTTTCTCTGTATTTGTTAAATTAATAAATGTAGATCCTAAATCCTGTTGTAACGAAATAACAGGTTTATTTTTCATCTTATTTTCTTTGTTTAATGATTCATAAGAGTTACGTAAACCTTCGTTATCTATTTTTAATTCGTTTATTCTTTTATCCATATCATTTATCTTTTTATTTATTTCAATTATATAAGATGCTAATTTTTTTTCTACCATGAATGTGGATGTTAATTTTTTTATTACGTTGTTTAAACTATCATTTAAGTATTTATTTTGTATTATGTTACTTTCTATTTCTTTTTTAATTTCATCTATATTTTTTGTATAATGGTTTATATTATTTATTTGATCAAGTCTTATTTTAAATATAGATAGCGCATTACTTTCATTACTTTTATCTTCATTATAATTTTTAATATATATTAATTTATTATAAATTATGTAAATTACTACTAAGAATATAATAAATGAGGTTATGAATAATAGCATAATACCTTCAAACAAATTAATTTTATCTCTCCAAGTTGTTTATATTTTTAAAAGGAGATAAAACGTCGATCTTAGTTATTATTCCTACTATATCTTTTTGATCAATGACTAAAATTGCAGGATGACCTTCTAAAAGTAAATCAACGACTGATTCAATCGTAATATTTGGTTCAACAGTAATGAATGGTTCATCCATTATATTATAAACTGAACTAGAAAAAAACGTTTCAGTATTTTTACTTTTTGAAAAACGATTTATCAAAGTTGATTCTCTAATACTTCCTATGATTTTGTTACCCTTTAATACTGGAATTTGCGATATAGCGTGTTTTTTCATTAAATCAATAGCTTTTTGTACACTATCTATAGCGTTTATTGTAATTACAGGACCATGCATTACGTCTTTAGCTGTTTTATCTTTTTTTTGTAAAAATATAATAGCTTCAAGTATTTTTCTTATTGTTGATAGTCTTGGATCTATATTTTTATTTTCTATTCTTGATATTAAGGATTGGCTTACTCCTGATTTTAGGGCTAACTCTTTTTGTGTGACTCCATATCTTTTTCTAAGTCTTCTAAGATCTTCAGCTGATATTATTTGAATATAAGACATACTTATCTCCACTGACTATGACAAATACTTCTTTGAACTAGGTAATAAAGGTTACATCACGTGATATCACATTTTGAAGTTGATGACATCATTATCACTAATCACTCACAAGTGATATTTCAAAATAATAATGCCATATTAATATTCTTTGATGATAATACTCAGTCGAGTTTTTGTACGTGATGTAATGTGATATCACATATCATGAAACCATTTTTTATATACTATATTAAAGACTTTAATTCATTTATCAAAGAATTCTTTAAATATAATAATTCTTTTATTTTTTGATCTTGTAAATCGCCAACAATATCTTTATTCCACAATTTTATGTACTGATTTACGTAACTATTCATCTTTTCTGATATTTCAATATATTGTTTTAGTTGAGTCATTTGAAAAATTCCTATATAACCTAATAAAATAATTGTGTTAATAGATTTAGTGATGTTATTTTTAGCCTGTTTCAACGTCCTATTGTAAGAACCACGGCTTATTTTGTTATCTTTTAAACGTAATTTAGATTTTTGTTCGTAACTTAACCTAATACCGGATATATTTTCAGATAATAAATCTAATAATAACGTCTCTAACTGAATTCCAGTCAAATGACTATTATTTAGCAAGACTTCAGTTATTGGGTCTTCTAGTAATCGTTTTATCGAACTTTGTATTTGAAAAGATAATTCAGAAATCTCGCTCAATAAAACACCTCAAATGGATACATCTTTGTATACAAACGACTTAAAGTTTTTCATAAGTGAAAATTTCTACCTTTATGTTCCAAAGATTTAAATCCAGTAAATTGGATTTATTGTTTATAATTTTTAAAAATACTTTATTTCAGAATTATTTGTATGTGATTTAAATCATAATTGATTTATAAGATAATACGATGTGATTTATATAATCACAAAACGTTGATTATTGTTTTGATAATGATATTTCTATTGTCGATATACTCCTTGGCTTTCCCATAAGAGTATAATCCTGACTTCCTATCAGGATGTTATTTATTTTTAAATTTTTAATAAATGATGTACGTAACATTTCTACTGTTTCTATGGCACGGCTAATAGGTTTACCTCTGGCTTTAATAATAACGTCCTTTTTCCCGGAATTAAATAGTGTCAGACAAGCTATTACGTAATTCATTGTTGCCTTTTTTCCTACAATTACAAGATTTTTATTTTCTGACTGCATTTAGTAGCACCCCCATACTCTTAAGTTATAGTAGAACGAAGATTAGCCCTTTTTTTAGTTAATCATATCTTCACATTAAAAAGGATTATTGTAAATAAAATAAATGCAAAAATGAATGCAGGAACGTATATTATGGGTGTAAGTAATTTTAACAGACTAATAGTTCTATCAACCAACGCACTTATTTTGAGAACTTCCTCTCCTATTGTTTTAATATCTATTATGTCTTCTATTCGATATGTGGTTATTGCGTCTCCCAAATTATTAAGTGCTAAAGTTACACATTTTCTGAAGTAATATATTAGCTTCATTTCATCAACTGCCTCTCCAACTCTATAGTACCCTCGTTCTATAGAAACAACTGCATTCACAACATGAGTGTCCGTCGTCATTATTTCTCCATCAGATATTATATCACTTAGTTCATGTAACGCTTTTTCGCGTAATCCGCTTACCATATTGTTTCCATCTATTATTATATATGCTATTTTTTGATCGTCTACTACTACTACAAACGCTACTATGCCAGCAGGCCCTACTCCATCTTTTATACTAAACTCTTCAGGATGAATCTTGGCCACTCCAATTTTAAAGGGACGTTTTTCTTCATCAAAAGCTATATTTAAAACTTTTTCGGAGACAGCTATTATATCTTTTAACGAGTCTTCAGAAAGAGTTGATAAGTCCTTTGAATTATTAGCGCTATTATGGGCATCTACAACGATAACGTCTTTCACACCCATCTTTTTTGACCTATCTATTATTTCTAATCCAACTTCCAGTGGAATGTCTTCCATATTGGCTGGAGCACAGGTAACTGTCATAAAAGCTACATCTCCAAAGATCTGACAAGAAGCCTTTATGCGGTTTTGTTCGTATCGAACAAAACGAGTTGCTGTCGACTTAAAGTTCGAAAAGACTGAAGCCTCTGCAAGCACTCTTAAGACTTTTTCGCACTGCAACCTTGAAGTCAAGTTTGCTTTATGGTTACACGTTCCATGAGGAACCCCAATAACGGCATTCGTTTTTTCCTCTAACGCTTTTTCAATGTAGAAGGGAAGATTAGAACTACCAACATTATGGAAGGGTCCTGGATGAATTGTGGGAACGACTACAACTAACTTCATGTCTTCATTTGTCTTGAAAGCTAGCAAACTAATTATTAAATTAGTATTCGACCCTAATTTCTCAAAACAATCTTCAATTGGTTCAGTTGCTCCAGAAGCCCAGTTTGCCACAAAAGCCTTGAAAAAAGGAATGGCGCCGATGCCTACAGCTTGGATGCCTTTTTTATCAATTACTCTAATAAATATGTAGGAAAAAACTAATAAAACACAAGTTGCGCCGATAACCGCTATTATAATCAGAGGATGCCATAGGTTAAAAAAGACAAGAGCGGACAGAAAGTATAACCCGGGTTGAAGTAAGATAGTACATATCGCCTTCCAACCATTTAGATATGTGACTGAAGATACAACTAAGAACCTTAATCCAATAGATAAACAAACAGCAAATAAGACAGCACCTCTTAATACACTCGGATTATTTAACACTACCTGAAAAACTGCCCCAACCAAAAGGGATATTGCCCAAGTTATACAAACGAATAATGAAAGACCCGCGCCTCTTCTTTTATTCAAAACAGCAGTATCACAAAATATTATTTTGCTTAGTACAGCGTCTCCTATAATTGTTGGTGCAAGTAAGACTAGAAGACCATAAAGAAAGCCATTGAAAGCATTATACACTGAAGTTTGTGTTATAGTAAAGGCTGAAAGACCACCGATAATACAAATAACGATCGTAAAACTGATTATAGACAAATAGCTCGGGAGTGAAAAAAGAGATCCATAATGCTTGGCCGCCTCTATCAAACCCTTACTTTGACTGTCCGTCATGTGACATGTTTTTCCTCAATACATGAAAACATTCTTTCATTATTAAGTAGTAGGGGTGTGCACAATTATTTTTGTCTGTTCGTTATTCTGTTCTTCTAGGTGAGCCTGCTAGGCCAGACCACGCCTTACCATTAAACGCCTCGTCTGCCGTCACTATGTCTTGGATCCAGTGGCTAGATCCAGCCTTGACTCATCCGTCTGAGGCTGGGTTCGCCGTTGATCACTGATTTCAGGCTGATCGTGACGAGGCCGATGAGGCCGGCGTAGACCTGGCCCGCCTTCTTCTCTAAGCCCTTCACGCGTTGCCAGC
>Ga0209427_10002405_pt1 | contig 22052 bp, 22 predicted proteins | sample DeeMarSWOR136_30_FD_187465 | JGI IMG/M metagenome (GOLD analysis project Ga0209427, IMG submission 187465) | Marine sediment microbial communities from White Oak River estuary, North Carolina - WOR-1-36_30 (SPAdes) (version 2) | ecosystem: Environmental > Aquatic > Marine > Intertidal zone >...
GAGTGCTCAAGAAATGTAGCGAGGCGATCATTTAACCACTCAGGGTATGGCGACGCAATGGCCACGGATTCTATCTTTAGGTATCTTAGCGCCTCGTTTATAGCTGTAGACGTGGTAGTTGCTTGAGTTTCTGTTGCGGCTACAATCCCATCTATTATCTCTTGATCATATCCCGCTTTAACAAAGCTTCCCCCTGTGCACCCAAAGCATATGGCATTGACCTTTGCATGCGCCAGCACCTCCGCCGCGGCGGGAGCCGTGTCTACCATATGAAGAAATGCTTCCTCTGAATCCTCTGTATGGGGTATACGGGAGGTGTGGATGGATATCCCTTGAGAAGCCATGCGCCAGCATTCATATTCCATTACCGTATTCCAAGAAGGGACTATCAAACCCAATTGATATTTCCATTCTGCAATCATGTTCTTGGCTCCTTTCAGAGTTATTAGGTTATGCAAAAATCGGTTTTTGTGAAGAGCGTTCTGCCGAGCATTGACCTATCAATACCGGTGGGGTCTCTGAACCCAAGAATTCCGATTGGCTGTCGATAAACAAGCTTCATTATATGGAAAGCAAAATCTCCTCAGTAATCATTCAGTCAAACCCCTGTATTGACATCTATGGGAGAAGCAGTTTGGCAAGCTCTCTGACGTCAGACACCTGTTCCAGATTGAGCACCACATCATGGAGTTCATACACACGTTCTTGAGGCAATGCTCTACAAGCGAGTATATTGTATTTGTGAATCACCTCATCCGTGGACATTGGTCGTTTATCGCTCCCCTTGGCGGTGTCAACCCGCTCGCTAAACGTCCTGCCGTCCTTTATTCTCACCTCAGCAATGATGGCGTGACGAAATTCCGGTCCTCGCTTATCCAACTGTGAGTCAGGAATAACCTCTACTTTGCGACTATATTCTATGATCTTTGGATCATTGACCTTCTCCTCGGTGAACTGATCAATGAAAAGATCACGTTCCAATGCCGTAACGGCCACGACGTACTGCATGTTCATCTGTCCTGCCGTGATCCCTTCGGGTTTGTATTCCCAGCTTGTGTGGTGGTATGTGGCAGTAGTCGCGTGGATTGTTATCTTATCAATCATATCAGCACCGAGGCTGTTTTTCTCCATGATGGACTTCACTGCCTCATGTGCGGTATGGGTGCTGCCTCCGGCAGCATAGGGCTTGAATCCAACCCGGCCGGTATCGAAGTTTTTCCCCAGTCCTGCAGTGAGTTTATCCATATCCCTGACGTCGGCCATAGCCGAGCAGTATCCTCCATAGTCCGCTTCCAAGATATTGGTGATGCCGGTGAATCCCTTCTGGGCCAGGAGCGCACCGTAGATGCCGCTTTGGGCGGCCCTACCTGCATGCATTCGTTTCACCATAGCCGAGTACTGGGCGGCCATGAGGCCTGCGGCCTGAGTTCCAGAGATACCTAAGTCATGGATCATCTTCTCGGCATCCAGTCCGAGAATTCTCCCTGTGGCAGCGCCAGCGCCAAAGGCCCCATGGGTTCCGGTAGGATGAAAACCCCTTTGAAGATGGGAAGTACCCAGGCTCATTCCAACCCGGATTGCCACCTCGTACCCAGCAACCACCGCTGTGAGGAATTCCTCGCCGTTACAACCGCCGATGCCCTCTGCCATGGCTAAAGCAGATGGAGTGACTACTGATCCGGGGTGGACAATGGAGGTTTTGTGCAGGTCATCGAGCTCGAAAGAGTGGACCGCTGTTCCGTTGGCCAGGGCTGCATTAGGCGGCGAGACCTTAAAATCGCGCCCCCAGATTGTTGATTCCTGCTTTCCGCCTAAGTCTTGGGCAAAATCCGCAACGATTCTTGACCAGACGAGGGTGGAACCAAAAAGCCCACACCCAAAGGTGTCGAGCAGACAGAGCTTAATGTTCTCAATAACTGGTGGGGGTATCTTGTCATAGGTTAATGTAGCCGCAAATTGTGCTAATGCCCGCGTAGGTTCCCGATGCATCGTCACTGATCTCCGTTTTTCTCTTCATGAGAAGGAAGTTATGAATCTAATGATTATTTATAACTATTCTCCGGTTAGGCCTCATCTAAGCCTTGGGTTTCCAGTTGCCGTTCTCTTCCTCTTGAGTTGGTTTCTCTCTTTCAGTCATATCCCTCTGGCCACTTCGTAGGCGTCCCAGATGCTATTCATGATGTTATGAACCTTTCGGGCATCCCCGATTAGATAGAGATTCGGAACCTTGCCAAGCAAGGCATCATAGAGATCTCTATCTGCCCTCAATCCAATGGATAGGACCACGGTATCAGCTCTAACCTCTCTCTTTTCGAATGCGCTGCCCATAAATACTGCACCCTCATCCGTTACCTCCAGAAGACGATGGTTGGTCAATATCTCTACTCCTCTCACCTTCAACAGATCCAATAGCATGAGCCTGTTCGGGTGCGGCACGGGAGTTGCGGTCATGAGCTCGGGGAGCATTTCCGCAACGGTCACTTCTTTACCCTCCTGAATCAACCACAAGGCTACCTCACAACCGATCATTCCCCCCCCCACAACAACCACCTTGGTCCCCGCCTTTTTTTTCCCGAGCAGCAGATCGCTATCCGTAACCACGTTATCCTTCTCAATACCTGGGGTATCTGGAATAATACTGCTCGACCCCGTGGCAACGATTGTCACGTCGGGTTTTTTCCGCTCAACAAAATCAGGGGTAATTTCAACACCCACGTTCACCTCAATACCTTCTCCGAGGGACTCAAGCTCCAATTTATACCAGTCCAATAGCCTTGCCAGGTCTTTCTTAAAACCGGGAACAGACGCCTCAATTAAATGCCCCCCGAGCCTCTTTGATTTCTCATAGATCGTCACCCTATGCCCCCTGAGGGTGGCTACCCTCGCTGCTTCTAAGCTTGACACACCTCCCCCCGCAATCATCACGTTCTTGGGCTCACAGGTGGCCTCGAGTCTGTAAGCCACCTCCCGTCCCGCAGTAGGATTTACCGCACACGAGAGCGGTTTTCCGTTAAAGATCCGCTCCAAACAACCATCGTGGCAACCGATGCAAGGACGAATGTATGCAGATCTTTTTTCCTCTACCTTCCGCACCCAATACGGATCAGTTAACAACCCCCTGCCCAACGCTATAATGTCCGCCTTGCCCTCAGCAAGAACCCCCTCTGCCAGCTCTGGCACCTCCATCTTCCCCGCAACTAACACCGGAACGCTCACTATTTCCTTAACCTTTGCCGCTTGGGAGAGGTAACACCCATGCTCCATATAGATAGGGGGATGTGCCCAATAAATACCCTCGTATGAACCCGCATCAACATCAAAACCATCGTAACCAGCCTCTTCCAGTATACGGGCAACCTGGAGTCCTTCCTCAAGATCCCGCCCTTTTTCCTCAAATGTTTCGCCAGGAAGCCCACCTCGGTTCCAATCTTTGATAAAGCTCTTGACACTGAACCTTAGAATAACTGGAAAATCTCGCCCCACCCTGCGTTTTATCTCATGCAATATCTCTACGGGGAAGGTCAATCTGCCGCGCAAATCCCCACCATATTTGTCCTGCCTCTTGTTAAACATCGCCATGCTGAACTGATCAAGAAGATAGCCCTCGTGGACGGCATGCACCTCGACCCCATCAATACCGGCTCTCACAAGGAGCTCCGCAGCCTCTCCAACCCGCCTAACCAGTTCCTCAACTTCCTCGGTTGTGAGCTCTCGACACGTCACTGTGGGATCCCAATAACTCGGTACAGCAGAGGGAGCCACGGGTCGCTTGTGAAACATCTTCGGACTGCCCACACGTCCGAATCCTGCCGTAAGTTGCACGAACACCTTGGACCCCAACGCGTGAGCAGCTTCTGTGAACTCTGCAAAGGGAGCAACCGAGGCATGAGAAATGAGAGGATTGCCAGGGACCATTGCATCTATTTCGATCTCTGCCTTAAAGCAACCCGTAATGATCAATCCCACCCCACCTCTCGCTCTTTCAAGGTAGTACTCTATGCCGCGCTGACCAAGATTACCGTTGGGATCCACCAGTCCATGAATCCCCAGCGGGGCCATGGCAATTCTATTCCTAATTTCCACGTCTCCAATCGCAATGGGTTCAAAAAGCTTGCTAAACTCAGTCATGGTTGATCTCCCAGTAAAGTATCTTGGGCAAAACCTTTTGTTCAAAATGGCATCCACACAGCTCCAGCACCATCTTCAACCGCGAGTTTCACGTGTGAATCTCCGAGGAAGGACACAACGCTCAAACCATAACAAGAAAGGCCCAAAAGGCATGCGAAAAGAAATCCCGCGAATCTTTCCCCACGCAGCGATTCCTCACTTTAAGCCGCCGTTCGGAAATATCCATGTGTCTGATGAGCACGTTTATTCCCTTCGTCACCTTGTACTCAACAAGATCAACAAGAACCCACGCTCCTGTTACAGCGCTCACCCTCTCAGATTTCGCTTTCCATACGCTGGTTCTGAGTGAGAAAAAGGTGGCAGCACCCATGTTCCTGTCGATGGTGACTTGGCGTTCTGCTCCATAGACACCTCGATCACGTAAGGAACATTGACACTAATTGCGTCCCGGAAAACATCAATAAAATCACCTGGCTTTTCCACTTTTGCCCCTCTTGCTCCACAAGCTATAGCCAGGGCAGCGAAGTCTGGATTGTAGAACTCCCCGGTGTCTTCCTTTCTGAACATGCTTACGATCTCCCGGTCCGGCCACAACCCATCCGCTACGTGCCGTATAGAATTATATCCATAATTATTCCAGATCACCCAGACGGCAGGTACGTTATATTGAACAGCCGTACAAAGGATATGAGGCGTCATCATGAAGCCACCATCTCCACACACGCACACACATACCCTGTCAGGGGCCGCCAGTTTGGCTCCCAACACCCCACACGCACCAAATCCCATCGACCCGAAACCCCACGATTGAATCATGGTACCAGGCTCATAAGCGTCATAAAACTGGTTAAACCAATTGGTAAACTCTCCTACGTCCACTGCTAAAATGCCGTCTCTCGGCATAACTTTCCTTATGTCGCCAACGAGTCGTTCCGGTCTGATAGGGACCGCCTCTGAACTGAAATTCGTTTTCGTAAATTCCTCCCATCCCTCTCTCCAGTTCTGCAGCTGTTCCAACCATGCTTTGTTACGATTTTCATCCTGCAACACCTCGGTTTCAGCCAATTTCAAAAGCTCTTGTAAGAAAGCCTTGGCGTCCGCCATGATGCCTAACGCAGGCGGATAATTTTTCCCTAATTCTTCTGGATCAATGTCGACGTGGATCAACTCTGTGGGTGGGATGTTGAAGGTATACCCGGATACCCAGCCGCTGCTCTGGCGATCATCGAATTTAACTCCCAAGGCCAAAAGAACATCACAAGATCGGCAAGCCTCGTTGGCCATGTAATTTCCATTTCTCCCAATCGCCCCCAGACTCAGCGGATGATCGGCCGGGATAATACCTTTCCCGTTCGGGGTCGTCGCAACCGGGATATTCAATAGTTCTATAAATCTGATCAACTCAGGTGTTGCTTCAGACAACATCGCTCCATGGCCAGTAACAATGCATGGTTTGTCAGTGCTCAATAGCAGCTCCAGTACTTGTGCCATCACCTGTGAGTTGCTTGCCCCTCGCGAGGTAATCCTTTCCCGCCAGACATTCGGTTCTGGAATGTCCACTTCCGCTTTCTCTTCGAAACAGTCAAAGGGGATATCTATGTTAACGGGTCCGGTCCTTCCAGTTAACATTGTTTTGAAGGCTTGTCGCATGGCTAAAGGGATCATATCAACCCGGAAGGGCTGAAAAGACCTCTTAACATAGGGACGAATCACACTGGGATATTCTGCCTGATGATAACGGCCCGTCTCTTGGAAGGCACCCCTGTTGAATTGCGACGTAGGGACATTCCCGGTTATCGCCAAGAAAGCCGAAGAGTCCATCATGGCACAAGCCAGCGCTATGGGAAGGTTGGCCGAGCTGGGACCGCATGAGGTGTACGTAGCAACCGGCCTATGGGCAACCCGAAAATATGCATCAGCCATATGCCCTGCGGCCTGTTCATGCCGCACGGTCATTGTCCTGATCTTGTCCTGCCTATCATACAGAGCATCCAGAAATCCAATAATACCATGTCCACCCAGACCGAAAACGTACGGAACTTTCTCTTTGACGAGGTATTCTGCAATGATTTCGGATCCTCTCATTTCTGCCATGATTTTACCTCCTTCCTTAAGTGGTGCATTGCGGTTGAGAATCTTAGATCAGCGCATTCACAAATTATAGTACCGCTTTTTCTATCGCTCGAAACCGTCGGAAATGCTTGTTAACCCACTAGATTCCAACTCATCTGTTGCACTTCACCCTTTATTCATCCCTTGCTCTTTTCTGCCACGTCCTTTTCACTTCCAAGAGGTCGTCGCCGGCTGGAGCATGGATACCAAGAAATCGGCAAGTCGCCGAGCCACGATTCTCAGGCTGATGCTCACTAAAAGGCGAAATGTAAATCAGTTGATTCTGACCGGCCTTGTGTATCTTATCCCCTATCGTTGCGGTGAGTTCCCCTTCCAAAACATAATAAACCTCGGCAGAACCTTCGTGGACATGTTTCGGGCATTTCGTCCCGGGGGGATATCGAAGTAAGGCAAGACTTAGTGGGGCTTCGGGAAACATCTCCTGATCGATCAAAACCCTCATAAATCTCTGAAACGGTTCAAACGCCTCATATTCATCTACCGCCTCAGGATCTATAAACAACTCCTTGTTTCCACTCACCTGTTCCTCCATAATTCACCTTCCTTTCTCTCATTATTGACCTTCTCTCCATGCCTCAGCCCAATGGAATCAGCTTGTCAAGGGAACAGTCGATACCCCTGCCTTTTCCCATGAAATGTTCACCAGTCAGGCTTTCTCCGCTCCATATTCCTATCCTGCACATAATAATCTTTCTTTTTCACGCAGCCTCAAGGATAACTCCTGAATCATTTTGAAAGCCTTTTCCACCGTCTTTCCCCCATCGGGGTTGACCAGACAACAGGTGGCAGGAGAGAGCATGCTCCTGGAGAGAAGAGATTGGCGGTCGATGCCTTCATTGGCGAGGAACGTCCATAGTTGGGTGAGACGTTTCTCAAGGGAATCTAAATCCTCCTTTTCAAAGGGCTCGAAATTTGTAGGCACGATACCCCACACGATAACTCCCCCACGATCCAGGAACCTGCGGATAGACTGGGCATAGGCGACAAACACTTCCCCGTTTGAATATACGTCTAAAGAAAGAATGTCAAGATCCAGGCCCAACAGAAAATCCCAATCCGGATTGCCGCAGAGATGAATGCCACGGGGGCGTTCAATGAGGGAGAAAAAGACCTCCATGTCACCTTTCGCGGCTACATCCCCATAGCCAGACAGAGCGCTGAACAAAAACTGCAAGCCCGGTTCGTCTATGAACATAAAGGCATTGGCATTGAGGTTTTTCAACCTGTTCATTTGCGCATTTACCCTTTTTGCCATGAACTCAATCATGAACGGGCGTATGGTGTCATTAAAGAGGATAGGACGGTCATCTTGATCCAAGACATGGAACCCAAAGCTGATGGGCCCTTCAAGTTGCCCCCGTATGGCCGGGCGATCCGAGAGATCCAGATCGAGGAATCGGTTGTAGACGGCTGAGTAGGTCTCGCTGACATCAAAGTACTCCGGCTCATTGAAATGGGCCATGGTTTCCTCAAACTCACTGATAAATTTTTCCATGGAAAAGCGCACGGTACGCTTTTCGAGGTCGAGCACGATACCGGGAAAATGTTCCGAGGCCTGGACATACATATCCTCATGGTAGCTCAGGCGGGGTAACTGGGGCCAAAAAGGCACATCCAGGGAGAGGACCAACTCCAGGGCTCGGTGTACATTCGTATGGGGCATGATTGCCATGGCGGTGGTGAGCAAGTTACCGGGAATAGCCATAATTCTGGGATCGTTCGAAATGTTCTAACGGTGAAATTCGAGGGGTTCCTTTTCCAACTCTGTTCACGATTGCATCTTAAACACTTTCTTTTCTCAAACGAGGCCTGCCCCCACGAAGGGGCGGAAAATTCTTAGGTGCCAAATCGGGCTTTCACACCCTCCAGACCTTTCCCGCGAGCTCGCCATGAGGCGCACATTTCCTTCCTGTCTTGTCTTGACCCTCTATCAATGTGGCGTTGAGTTTTCTTTGACGGCTTCGTAAAAAGTCCATCTGCTGTGTTCCGCTTCATCCTTCGTCACTGCAACGTACTTCTCTGTACGCCTCATTCCTCAGGATTTGCGCGCCTTGCATCTGGATCTTTTTTCTTTGCCGTCTGATTTAGACTTTTTACGAAATCATCTTATTTAGCCTTAAAAACTTTGGGTCCAGACGTCTTTCAGCCATAGCCAGCTCTTTCAGGCCCTGGTGGAATCGCAGCAATATATTCGATCAGGTCCATGGCAATTTTCCGCGAGGGATAAAAACATAGCATTTTCCTTTAACGTAAGTCAAAGCATATTTCAGCGAAGTACGTTAGTAATAAACTATTATCATTTCCCGTAGATATTGGAGCGACCAGGAGTGAAAGGCCTGCGCAAAGCCATTGAGACCCAGATCTAAGGGCAATGGAAAATCCCTTGACATAAGTCAAGGACAATTTCAGTCCACTGGGCCATACTGAAAGAAACTAAGATGAAAAAGGAGGGATTCGATGCAATGCCCGGGACAAGACAGCCGTTGTTGGGGGTCAGATGCTATCTTTGATGTGGCGTGTCTACAGTGTGGGCACGAGGTGGAGTTTTTCAAGGATGAGCCTACCCGCACGTGCAAGAATTGCGGGCTGAAGATCGTCAACCCCAAGATGGATTTTGGCTGTGCTTCCTACTGTCAATTTGCCGATCAGTGCGTGGGAGATTTGCCGCCAGAGCTCCTGGCCCACAGGAAAGACCTTTTAAAGAACCGGGTGGCCATAGAGATGAAGCGCTCCTTTAAGGATGACTTCAAACGCATTGGCCACGCCACCAGGAAGAAGAAGGGCCCCCTATTGCCAGGGAGATCTTAGCGAGGCTAAAGGCCCCGAAGGAGTTAGTTGAGGAGGTTTGTGGCATCATCGGCCACCACCATCATCCCAGACCCGAGGAGACCGTCAACTTCAAGGTGGTCTACGATGCCGACCAGATCGTTAACCTGGAGGAAAAGCAGGAGGAAGCGCCTATGGACAGAAGGAGCCTGACCGCGCTTATCGACAGAGCCTTTCTAACCGAAGGTGGCCGTGAGTTGGCCAGGAGCGTGTTTCTCAACGTGCAACCTTAAACAGCCCTGGCCATGGTGATCTGTATGGATTGCTTTTTCACCAAAGCATGGGGCAAAAAGGAGGAGACCATGGGAGTTACGCGAAAGATTATCGAGATCGACGAAGAACTATGCGATGGGTGCGGGCAGTGCGTGCCCGGCTGCGCCGAGGGGGCCATCCAGATCATAGATGGTAAGGCCCGACTGATGGCGGAGAAGTACTGTGATGGGCTGGGGGCCTGTTTGGGGGAATGCCCCACCGGGGCCCTCAAGATCATTGAACGTGAGGCCGAAGAGTTTGATGAAGAGGCCGTGGAGGAACATTTAAAAACAATGGAACGCTTCGAGAAACCGGCAGAGGCAACTATGGCCTGCGGGTGTCCATCCACTCAGATCCAGAGTTTCTCGTCACCAATGTCGTGCCAGGGGGCCAATGAACCGGTTGCACACTCGAGGGCCGCATCGGCCCTGTCTCATTGGCCGGTTCAGATTCGACTTGTGCCGCCGAGCGCTCCATTTCTGAGAGGGGCTCATTTATTGGTGGCGGCAGACTGCACGCCGGTGGCCTATTCCCATTTCCACCGGGACTTCCTCAAAGGAAAGGTGGTCATGGTGGGGTGCCCGAAATTCGATGAGGTCCAGGTGTATATTCAGAAATTTGCCGACATCTTTAATGGGGCTGACATCAAGTCCATTACGGTGGTTGTGATGGAGGTGCCCTGTTGCCAGGGTCTGCCGGTGATCATCAAAAAGGGAATGGAATTAGCAGGCAAGACAATCCCCCTGGATCAGGTGATAATCAGCACCAGGGGTGAGGTCATAGAGAGGGAGAGATTGGTGGCCTGAAACGTTTATCAAATTGGCCTCGGAAATGATAGTTTGTACTGTTTGGAAGATCTTGGGATCTAAATAGATGTATCCATTGGGAGGATTGATTTATTAAAAACATTTTATTCAGCTCCATCTCTTGATAATGGAGCTCCTCCCTGTCTATTTCCTGAGGTGCTGGAGATATTGGCCGATGACAAGGGAATCGGGGAGGATATGCCTGCCGGGTGCACAGCCACGGGAAACGAGCTCATAGGCATGGAGGAAGAGGGGGGACAATACAGGATCTATGTGAGGAAATGCCAGCACTAAGGGAGACATAAGATTTGGCAGCATATCAAAATCATTGTCAATTTACCATGCATGATCTTCCTCCTTTGGGTAATGTGAGTTTCTCCATTACCCGCCCATGAGAGGATGCTCTTTTTTTTGCATCGTGCAGGGATCTTAGGCGGCTGTTGCACGCCGTCTCCAGCGCATCTTGAATCCCAACCAGATTATGTAGGTGATCATGAAGATGACTGAAACTGTGGACGGTACTGCAGCCTGCTTGCTGAAGAATGCCAGCGCCAAGCCACCTGCAAGGGCGTAATTCTTGAGTGTACCAAGCAGAACGAGACTGGTCACAGTTTTTGGGTCAAGTCGAAAAAGACTGCCCAACTCCTCTATAACAAACCCAAGGAAAAAGGTGCTTAAAAAAGCGATGATGGCCACCGGAATCAACGATAAGGGTTGGCCAAGGAAGATCGCGCGGTTAAGCCCGACAATGGTATAAGAGATCAGAAAAAAACCCCAGTTCGTGACGACACCTTTTATGGGTTCTATCCTGACTGCCATTCCGGTTCTAAGCAGGACCCTTGAAAGGATGAGCGGAACAATGATCAGTTCGATCATAATAATGAACAGTTTAAGCGGTTCGACAAAGCTCGATCCGAGAAACCCCAAGGCTATCAGCGGCATAATGATCAGTGCCCCGAGGTAACACCCCATGGTTCCAATGAGAGAAAAAGTGCTGTTTCCGTTTAAAAAGCCGGTAAAGGGGATGACTGCCACGGCGGGTGGGACGGTTGCAAGGATAATGAAACCATTCCGGAGGGCTTCATCGCGGATCAGCAGGAAATTGAGCCCGAGAATAAAGCCGTCGAGCAACACATAGTTCATCGCGATGCCGCCCAGGGCCGGAACCAGCAAGGTCCGAGGAGAACGGAATACGCTTCCGGAAACCCCCATGGTTGAAAGGGTCATAACGAGGGCAAGGGCAGGAAGTGTTAACCTCTCGGTCCATTGGGCACCCTCGCCCCAGACCAAGCCAATGCTTAGAGCCGAAAAGAGTATGAAATTTCGATTGCGCAACAGCCGTTGCACTCTATACATAGAGCATCTCCGCTCACTCTCGCGCTCTTTTGTTTTCAGTTGTTATTATCGCTTGGCCTCCTCATTGAAACGAGCGTCTCGTTCCCGGGTCTCGAACCATAACTCATACCTGAAGGATTTCATTCCTCGTCGCCTCCTTTCAAGCATCATGAAACGTCGTTTTCCTCGAGGGCCAGCTCCTTGAGGATCTCCCTCGCCGATGGGTCCTTCACGGTCTTTCCTCCCTGAGGGTAGGATTCAAAACCTTCCCCATCCTGATCGATGGCTTTCTCCAGGGCCCCTGCCAGGGTATACCAGGCTTCTTCCACGAGTAACCTCCCGATAATTGCTATGAAATGTTCGGTTCACCTGTGTCTCATTCTCCCGTTAAATCCCTAATTCCGTACGAAGCTGAAGAAATTGCAAGACATCGCTGCGGCAGAGAATCCCCACAACCTTTTCCCCTTTGACCACGGGGACCTGATTCACATTTTTCCCCGCCAGCTTTGCGAGCACGCTTTCCCCGTCATCCTCAGGAAATACGATCTCCAACTTCTCCCTTGGGGTCATGATCTCGCCAACTCGGGTGGTAGTCCACTTTTCCTTCGGCACGACCTTTACATCATCCAGGCAGATGATGCCATCGAGTTGCCCCTGATCGAATACCAAGAAAGCCCGTTGGCGCTTTTTGAGGATATGTTCTTCGATGAGTTCTTGAAGGGGAAGATCGCGGGAGATGGTCTCAAACTCGCGGTTCATGAGATCCTTTGCGCTTATATCCTTCAACATATCCTTCATGACAACCTGTTTATATCCCCTGGCCGCAGCGCTGTGGATGAACCACCCTATGAAAACCATCCAGAGGCCGCTAAAGAGTGCCCTGCTAAAAATCAGGAAGATTCCAAACACGATGAACAGGAAGGCAACTGCCTGACCCGTTGCCGAGGCAATACGGGTAGACCTCTTCAGATTTCCCGTTGCCTTCCAGATAATCGCCCGAAGAACACGGCCTCCATCCATGGGAAAACCCGGAATGAGGTTAAATATCCCAATGATGAGGTTAATGAAACCCAAGTATCGCGTAAGCGCCCACAGGGGCTGGCTGAAATCACGAACCAGGAGTGATATGACCCAGAAGAATAAGGCGATGATTATGCTCGAAAGCGGTCCAACGAAGGCCATGTTAAATTCCTTGGAGGGGCTTTCCGGCTCCCCCTTAAGCTCCGCCACCCCTCCCAGGATGAAGAGGGTGATGCTCCGAACTTCCTCCCCTTGCCTCATAGCCACCAGGGAATGGGTGAGTTCATGTCCGAGAACCGAGGCAAAGAAGAGCAGGCTGGTCACCACTCCGATTGCCCAATACTGCCACTGAGGCCAACCCGCAAAACGAGTGGGGAAGTAAAATGTAGCCAGGGTCCAGGTAACAAAGGTGAAGATAATAATCCAACTGGAATCGATTTTGATATCGATCCCGAACAGACTGCCGATACGCCATGAAGTACGCATTTTCTCATCTCCATTCAATCCAAAGATTCAAATTTTTCCTCAGTTACCCTCGGTTCTCAGAACCGATCTGGGTAGAATGATCAAAGGGGATAAAACTTTTTCCGGAAGCCAGTTCATTATCGTAGATTCATGTAATGAGATTCTTAACGTATGGCTTTGGATAACGAATATAAAAATAGAACCCCCAAAAGCAGAAATCCTGCATTTTCAAATCCTTTTTCCTCATGGATTTCCGGAATGAGATCGGATGCACCAATATAGAGAAAAGATCCCCCAGCCATTGCTAACAGCAATCCTACAATCGTTTCCGATAGACCCCCGATGAAAGTTAGGGAAATCAGAGCTCCCAATGGAGTAGCCAGAGCTACGGCAATGGATAACTTCAGAGCAGTCTTCTTTTTTATCGAGGTAATCAGGAGAGAAAAGGTAGTAACACCTTCGGGAAGCTCGTGTAAGATAACTCCCAGTGAGGTTAATAAACCTACTTTTGGATCTATTTCAAAACCAACCCCAATAATGATACCATCAAGCAAAGAGTGGAGAAAAAGGCCGGAGAACATGACTTTGGCTTTGGCATGGTGGGGATTATTTTTCTCTTTAAAGTGTATCTCTGATCCTGAATGGAGGACCATTACACATTCCAGCAAATAAAAGAGAAGAAAACCTATAAAAATAAAGAGCAGGGCATTTTCAGTAAGTTCCAGTGATTCGGGAAAAAGATGGAAGAAGGCAATCCCCAGGATCAACCCGGCCGCAAAGGAATTTACATAATGGGAGTGCTTAAGAACCAACCTCTCCTTCAGGATAACCATAATAATTCCCAAAATGGTTGATAAGCCAGCAACGGTGCTATAGAAGATAATGCTAAATTCAATACCCATCGTCCTGACCTTTCAATAAATCATCTCCGCAAGATATACATTCAAGCTGATACCAACAGCCACCTAATGTATTTCTCCAGCTTCCCTTGCTCTTTAACGAGATCCTCGAGACGCGGTCGCTTATTGATTTCGTGAACATCGATATGGCGAATGATCCCCTTTTTATCAATTATGAACCGGAATCCAATCAAGTGAACTCGGAAAATCGTGTAGTAATAGTAGGTTGTGATTTCGGCCGCCGCAGTATTGGCCAATAGTGCAATCTGGTGGTCAACGTCGATCCCGTTTCTTTTCCCTTTATGAACGTATTGTTTTTCATGGGGAGCCTCGGGGGTATTTTCGGGCCCTCACCCGCCAAGGAGTTCTCATCCATATCCCTCCATGATCTTCCGCATTGCTGTTCTATCGATATCCTGCTCCACCAATGGCCCTCGACCCAAACGTTCCTCAAATGACGGCCGATCGTTGCGGTAAACCATTCCAGTGGGGATCCGATCCCCCCATTCAAAGGCCACTTTCATGGCGGTCTGCCAATCAGTCGGGTCGTGTTCCCTTGGCAACGGGTAACATCGCTCCTGGTACCAGGCAAAGGTATTGACCTTGTTGAACGAAACACAGGGCTGCAACACATCAATGAGAGAAAAACCCCGATGGGCGATTGCCTGCTGGATTCGATCCGATAGATCATCGATCATCCCGGAGAAGGCCCTGGCGACAAAACCGGCCTGCATGGCCACGGCCACAGCGATCGGGTTGAAAGGAGCTGAGGTCGCACCCTCTGGCTGGGCCTTGGTAATGAAACCCTCAGCTGTTGTTGGGCTGGCCTGTCCTTTGGTGAGACCGTATACCTGGTTATTGTGAACCAGCAGCGTCACATCGATGTTGCGGCGTATGGCAGCCAGAAAATGGTTCCCCCCTTCTCCGTAGTTACAACCATCCCCGCTCTCAACGATGACAGTAAGTCCAGGGTTGGCAAGCTTGACGCCCGTGGCTACTGGTAATGATCGGCCGTGTAGGCCGTTGAAGACGTTGGCATTCAGGTAGTGGGGCGCCTTTGCGGCCTGGCCAATACCGGAGACGAAGAGGACCTTATGGGGTTTTAGCTGGCTGGCTGCCAGTGCCCGTTTTACCGCCTCTAAAACAGAGAAATTTCCACACCCTGGACACCAAGCTGTCTCGTACTGTCCGTAGTCCTCAGTGGTTACCATTTTTTCCTCCATCGGATACCTTTACTGCTTCAGCTCGCCTAGGACGAAATCTGGGGTAATGGGAAGCCCATCGTATCGAAGCACCAGATTCCCGATATGGAATCCAGTCTCCCGTCTGATCAATCGCGCCAACTGCCCGGTAGCGTTTCCCTCCACACAGACTACTTCTTTTGCCTCCTGCAGATGGACAATGAAGTGCTCCGGCACCAAGGGCCAGACCTGTGGGAAGTATAGCGTGGCGATTCCTCTGCCCCTGGACCTCATCATGGAGGCCGCCTCCACAACCGCTCCCTTACTCGATCCCCAGCATAGTAACAACAGATCCGGTTTCTCTTCCCCGTGGGTCTCGGGTGGTACGACCTCCGCGAGAATTCCCCTTCCCTTTTTGAGGCGCTTGTCCACCATCCGCCTGCGCACCACGAGGTTCTCTGTTAGATGGCCATCTTCGGTATGCTCATCGCTGTCGGCCACAATGAGATTCTCTGTCAGACCCGGGAGGAGCCGGGGGGAGATGCCGGTGTCGGTGATGGCATACCTGCCGTAGGGGTTCGAAAAGGTGAGCCCCTGTAAGGAGCAGGGCCGAACAGGAGAAAGACCCTCCAGTTCGAAAGGCCTCACGGCCCTATAGGAATCGGCGAGAAACTCATCGGTCAAGACAAATATTGGACCCTGAAACTTCTCTGCCAGATCAAAGGCCTTACGGGTAAGATAGAAACATTCTTCAACCGTGCCCGGAGAGAAGATAGCGCGGGGGAACTCTCCGTGCCCGGCGTGAAGGACAAATTCCAGATCGGCCTGCTCGGTACGGGTTGGGAGACCAGTGGCTGGTCCAGGGCGCTGGGCCACGACGATCACCATAGGTGTTTCGGTCATGGCCGCGAGGCTCACCCCTTCAACCATAAGGGCGAAGCCACCACCGGAGGTACCCACCATGCTGGGTGCCCCGGCGAAGGATGCCCCTAAGGCCATATTGATAGCGGCGATCTCATCCTCCGCTTGCTCCACGACCAAACCCATCTCTTGTGCCCACCCTGCCAGGGTCAGGCCTACAGAGGTAGCAGGCGTCATGGGATAGAATGAGTAAAATTTTGCCCCTGCAGTGATGGCTCCAAGGGCGATCGCCTCGTTCCCGTTCATCATCAAGCGTTGGGGTGGACGAGCAATGGAGGGCAACTTCTTAAAAGCCACTGAATGTCCGGCGGTCCAGCGGACCGATTCTTCCAACACCTTTTTGTTTTCCTCAGCAATCTCGCGGTGAGCCTTACCAAAGTAATCTTCCACCGTCCGTGCAACTACCTGTTTGTCCAGACCGAGCACGGCAACGACAGCTCCCAAGGCGGCAGTATTAGCGTATTGATCCGAGGCCAATTGCTGAGAGGGTATTTTTAGGGTGGCCTCCTCAGCTAAGCCAAACGCATCATCAGCTATGATCAAACCTTCCGATGACATCTCCTCCTTATGGAGTTTCACCGTCCCCGGATCGAGGGCGACCAGGAGATCGACCTCCTCTCGGGGGGCAATGACTTCGTCAACTCCCACCCTGATGGCGAAGGTGTTGTGCCCACCGCGAATCCGAGATTGATAGTCCTGGGTCACAACGATCGAATAGCCGCTGCGTACAAGGCTCTTGGCGAGTATCTGGCCGACCGTCACCAACCCCTGGCCCGCCTCTCCGCCGATGAGGATGTTCATAATGTGCCTCGTCTTATTATCCTTGTCGTTCTTCATTGATTCTCCCACGGTCTTTTTTCGCGTGAGGGAAACCGTGTGTCGGTGGCGCGTTTCACGTCATTCCGACAAACATCCCCCGATTGGGCTTCAAATCCGATGGTCGTAAGGTTATCCAGAAACGTCTCTTTCTCCAGTTTCTGCATTTCTTTAGCTAGAACCCCAAGCCCCGGTCTCTCATTAGTATCCTGAGTATCCTGCACGTCGATACAATGAATGAGACCCTCTTTGTGTGGATTACAAAAAAACCTCTCTGAGGCCCTCGTCATCAACGGAAAACCGAATACGCCCATGGCTCGGCTCATTCAACTGAGCTCATGGGACAGGGCCGCCAATTCCTTGCTCAGAGAGGCTATATGAGCCATCTCCTCCTTGATGATAGCTTCGATCCTGTCCTTGCCCAACCTCTGGGGGACCAGCTCTTCCACCACGTGGCTCAGCCACGATAGCAACCACCCGCCCGTAAGGGTTTACCGCCGCCTTGATCCCATCAACCCTCAGCTGAGGCAGCAGGAGGCGTGAATACACGCTGGCCCATCTCGCGATCAAGCATGAATAGCCCACCGCTTGCATCGCCCATGAGCTTGAGCTTCTGCACCACCTCGTCTGCGGAAGCCTCCTCCTCAACCTGTTCGGTGACAAACCACTGGAGGAAGATGTTCGTGGCATGGTCGCCTTCGCCAGTAGCCAGGTTGACAAGGTCGTTGATGAGGCCGGTAACCTTCTGCTCGTGCTTGTATGCATTCTCGAACGCATCGAGGGGTGAAGACCATTCCTTCGGCGGACCCTCTACCTGTTGCAGCATAACGTGGCCGCCACGGTCGTTGATGAAGTCGTAGAACTTCATCGCGTGAACCAGTTCTTCCTGTGCCTGAATGCGCATCCAATTCGCGAAACCGGGAAGGTTTGTCGACTGGAAGTAGGCGGACATCGAAAGATACAGGTAAGAAGAGTACAGCTCCGCATTCAGCTGTTTGTTCAGGGCGGCTTCTATTTTCTGGTTTAACATGGTCATTACCCCTTCCATAGCCCGTGAATGTTGCAGTACTCACGGGCCGTACTGTTCTCAGCCTTGACATCAAATGTGGCTTCAGGTGTACCTCCGGGCTTCAAGAACTGGCGGTATGCCTTCCCATCGGCGATGATTTCGATCCATTCGATGTAGTGCTCTTCCTCCATGGGATGGGCGACGCTTCCAACCTTCACCGTGAAGCCGCTGGCGGTCTTTTCCACCACTGGCACATGCTTCTCCCGGGCGGCATCCACCGTGTTCTCGACGAAGAGCTTCATCGGCTTGCCGCAGCAAACGAGTTCCCCTCGGCCTTCGTGGAGTACCTCCACGATGTTCCCGCAAACTTCACACTTGTAGATCTGTAATCTCTCAGCCATTGTTCCATCTCCTTTCTATTGTTTTTTCTCCTCTTGCATTCCTTCGAGCCTAAGTTCAAGCCAATCGGCCATCTCCTGGATATTCTTGCTCAAGTACCAGCGGCCGTTGGCAAAGACACCGTAGTCCGCCCCGGCCATGGCGGAGGCAAAACGGGTAGAGTTGGCGAAGAAGAGCCACTGCTCAACCCACTTCTTCTCGATGGCCTCGTTGAAGATGCTATCATTGTGAGCTAACCCCCGGGCCGCTCCCTTCTCCCAAGCGGTAAGCATAATATTTGTGGCTGTTAAGGTCATCGCGTTGGTCGTCCTGATAGTGTTTTCAAAACGGGCCCAGTGTCCTTCCACCCACCCGTAGCCGTGGCAGGAGAGACAGACCCTGTACAACGCCTGGTGCCTCCTTTCCTGCTCCCTTTCATCGATGAGAAATTCCTTTACGGGTTCTCCCGTGAGCTCCGTGGGCAAGGGCAATCCGGCTTTGTTCTTGATGATGCTCGTATCCGGCGATTTGGGATGGGGATGGGCATAGATTAACCCCATAATCCTCCAGGGAAGCCGGTCGTTCATCCGGTGAGTTCTCTCTGCCACAACTTCGCCCTCTCCGGTGATAATTAAACTAACGTGACAGGATGCACAGGTCGGTGCAGTGAAGTCCCTGCCAACCATCCAGGGAACGGCCTTGAAATTCCATTCCCTCCCGAGGGAGGAATAGACGTTGCCGTGCTTGCTCACATCGTAGACCTGATATGCCGGGACATCAGGCCCTTTGTGGCATTCGGAACAGGTATGGGGTTTTCTGGCCATCTCGATGGAAAAGGCGTGCCGAGTATGGCAAGCGGCACATGAACCCATGCTCCCATCGGGGTTCAATCGACCAACCCCCTGGTTGGGCCATCCGGAGAGAACGGGGAACACCATCTCGTCCATAGCCGTCTTCCTGGCCCTTTTCCCTTTGACCTCGACAGCGGTGCCATGGCAGTAATAGCAGGAATCGAAATTAGTCTCCGCATCCGGAGCCTTGAGGGTTGTCTTCATCTCCTCAAAGGACTGAATACCGTTGACCGAATCGACCAGACTGTGATAGACGGGGTTGTTTCTCAAGTTTCCATAGGCGTGGGACATGAGGTTTTGGCCGAACTGCTTGGCCTCGGTGGGATGACAGACCGCACAGTCCTCCGGGGTGACTACCACATGAACCTTGTACCCCTCGTGCTCAAAGGTATCCTTGTGCTTCTCAGGGTTCATGGTGTGACACTCGGCACAGCCGACTGCGGTTGTCCCGAGCTCATCAGGGATCTTCTCGGCCGAAACCCTCCTTTCGAGCTCAGGTTTTTTGAGGGCCTCCATCGGGCTCATCCTGGCATGCAGGCTCTTCTCCCACTCCGCCAAAATCCCCGGGTAGATGGAAAGGTGACACGAGATACATTCCTCGGTGGCTTCACTGAATGGGGCGCTTGCACCGAAGGCGGCCCCCGTGAAAGGGAAAATCGCCAAGAGTACAAATACGAGGTTTTTCATGAGACACTTCCCTTCGTGCTGGGTACCTGCCGCCAGATTGAAGGAACAGACGTCCAGCTCTCGGCCAGTCGTGGATGGCTTCGTTGTTGCACACCATAATTCTCCCCCGTCAACATTCAGAGCACATGTCCAACGGCCGGGAGCGGGAAGTCTCTCGAGAAATGGCGCACGGTATCCAGGGGATAGGAATTATGGTTACCTCGAGGCCCGAGGTATGCGTTAGTTCCGTATCCGGAAACATCCCCTTCTTGACGGTGGATTCCCCGCGGCTTTCCCCAGCGGCATCGCAGTGGCGAAACCACGGTGTATCTATATCTTTACCGGCATACAGAGTTCCGTCTTCTTAGCAGCAACACGCCCGCAAGCATCGCATACGTAGGAGAACTTTACCGCCTTGGGCTTGCAGACATGCCGTGGATTACCCACCACGGCCCCGCAGTATTCACACGAATATGCCTTGTCGACCATAACGGGAGAACACAAATGTCCTCTTGAAGCAGTCACAAGGCCACAGGTAGAACATATGTATTCCTTCTTAGCGGGAGCCGCCTTCTTCTTGCTCTTGGCAGAGACACCCTTCTTCGTTTTCTTTGTAGAAACGGTTTTCCTGGCCATGGGAACCTCCTTGTTTTTGAAAAAGGGCTGCTAAACCAATCATGTATTCTATACCGTTGAGCGTTTCATCAGGGAAAACAGAAGTTCACGAAATCGACCACGCATCTAAGATGCCTTTATCCTCTGAGCCACTCTTCGGCCTAATCCCTCGCATTTGTCAAGCTTCTCTTCAGTGGGAACAAATTTCACCTGAAGCTCCTCAAGCACCTCCATCCCCGCGGCTTGAAGGTCTGCAGTGAGGGTTTTTGTCGCCCCCATGCCCCAGCCATAGGAGCCGAATACTGCGGCTATCCTCCCCCTGGGACGGAGTCCCTTTATGTACGTGGAAAATTCGGCCACCGCGGGAAAGACACCGTTATTAAGGGTGGGAGAGCCCAGCAAGAGGCCGCGGGCTTCCAATACCTCCTTGACGATATCGGACATGTCGGAACCAGTCAATCGGTACATCTTGGTTGGAATCCCCTCTTCCGTTAAACCTCTATAGATAGCCCTGGCCATTTTCTCCGTACTGCCCCACATGGTGTCGTATACGATGAGGGCCCGCTCCTCCGTCTCCCCTTTAGCCCATTTCTCATAAGTCTTCAATAGTTGCGGGATGTACTTTTTCCAGATGAGGCCGTGGCTTGGGCCGATTACCTCGATTTCTATCCCTTTTAAGGCCTCAAAAGCCTTTAACACCTGTGCACCGTATGGCATAACGATGTTACCGTAGTACTTGGCCAGTTCAGGGTAGATGGTCTCCCATCCTAACTCGTCGTCGAATCGCTCACTGGAGGCAATGTGCTGGCCGAAGGCGTCGTTGGGAAGAAGGACCTTGTCCTCCTTTACATAGGTGACCATGGAATCCGGCCAGTGGACCATGGGGACCTCCACAAAGGTCAGAGTTTTTCCCCCCAATTCGAGCACATCGCCGGTCTTTACCACCTTGAGAGGGATTTCATCACCGTAGTGCTCCTTCAGTTCCCCCTCGGCCCTGGGGCTACAGAATATCTCCACATTTGGTAGCGTCTCCCTAATGAGAGGGAGGGACCCGGAGTGATCCATCTCCACATGATTTACGATCAGATAATCTATCTCTTCCGGCACTATGATATGGTTTATCCCTTCCAACATCTCGCCGAAAAAAGGGGCCTTGACAGTATCCACCAGGGCAATCTTTTCTCCGATAACCAGATATGCATTGTAGGTGGTACCCTTATGGGTAGTGTAGCCATGAAAATTTCTGATGTTCCAATCTATGGCTCCGACCCAGTAGATCCCTGACCTAAGTTCTCCCTTCATCTCTGTCCCCCCTGAAGTTGGCTATAACCTTCAGTGTCATAATCGCCTTAATAATACCACACACGGGGTTAATCCAGTCTTTTTCTATTTCGGTACTACTCTTACCAATTTTCCGCCAAAAGCTCATAGTGGGCTCGGGGATGGTCGCAAGCCGGGCACTGCTCCGGGGCCTCCTTCCCCTCGTGGATATAGCCGCAGTTGCGGCATCGCCATTTCACCACTTCATCGCGCCGGAAGACCCTTCCCTCCTGGACATTCCGCAAAAGGCCCAGGTACCGCCGCTCGTGCTGCTTTTCGGCGACGGCGACGGTTTTGAAGACCGTAGCGATATCATCGAAGCCCTCTTCCTCCGCCATGTTGGCGAAGGACGGATACATCTCGGTCCACTCGTAGTTCTCGCCGGCTGCGGCGGCCTTACAATTCTCCCCGGTGGTACCGATCACCCCGGC
>Ga0209427_10002406_pt1 | contig 22050 bp, 27 predicted proteins | sample DeeMarSWOR136_30_FD_187465 | JGI IMG/M metagenome (GOLD analysis project Ga0209427, IMG submission 187465) | Marine sediment microbial communities from White Oak River estuary, North Carolina - WOR-1-36_30 (SPAdes) (version 2) | ecosystem: Environmental > Aquatic > Marine > Intertidal zone >...
TGCCGCTGTGAACTATTATCGCCAGTTTCTTCTTTTTTTCGGACATGATTTTTCACTCCTTTTTTTTGGGTTTCTTCAAAATTGTGAATGTAAATTATACTATAACACTGTTATAAATCTTTTGAAACCGACCAGAGAAAAACATTTTAACAGCTGCAAAAGAGAACTAAATTAGGTTTAATGTGACACGGGTGAAATTTAAAATGAAAAACAAATCTTACTTCCAAAAAATACTGGTACCCGTTGACGGTTCAAATATTTGTTTAAATGCGGAAGAACTTGCCGCTGCTATAGCCAAGAATTTCAAATCCAAAGTCACAGTAATTCACGCAGTTCCAAACAAACTTGTGCATCCCGAGTTGCGCAAGCGCGCATTACGTTATCCAGTGCCATTTACATCGGTGCGCTCCGAAATTTCAAACTGGTTTTCAGAAGCGGGAAAAAAAATTGTGGGAGAAGCTGAAGCGTTGTTTAAAGAGGATGGCATAGAAGTCGATGCTAAATTTATGGAACACGAAGACCCCGCTGAAGCAATTCTACGGCTAATCAAAGATGATGATTATGACATAGTGGTTATTGGAAATCGTGGGGAAACTGAAGTCGAGACTTTTTCATTGGGGAGCGTTGCCGAGAAAGTCTCCCGCCATGCTGAGTGTCCGGTTCTCATTGTCAAAGAAAGAACTAAGATTTCGAAAGTTCTTGTAGGCGTTGATGGTTCTGAAAATGCAGAGAAGGCCCTTGAACATGCTGTTGAACTGGCTAAGAAACATCAAGCCGAGATAACATTACTAAACGTTGAGGAATCCATACTATTAAGTTTAAAACCTAAAGTGGCAAAGGAAATTGGCGAGAGCATTTTGTATAGTGCAAAAGCTAAAGTTAGAGGAATAAGGGTTGACACACGATTGAAATTTGGTAATCCTGCAGAAACTATTATCGAAGTTGCAGAAAAGGAGAACTACGACATAATCGTTGTAGGAAGCAAAGGATTAAGCAAAGTAAAACGGTTCTTTTTAGGCAGCGTGAGCGATGATGTCAGCCATCACGCACATGGTTCTGTGCTAATAGTTAAATGAGAATGAAATGACTTGGCAAAATTATGCATTAAAAATCGTTGAAGTTAATCAAGCTTTCAGGCACACACAGTCAAGCTCTAAACTGCTTTCTTCACTATGTGTTTAGTCAACAGCATGTTTACGTAGTCTTCTAAGGTTAAGTTGTGCTCTCTCGCTTCACGTGCCAAGTGTAAGAATAGACCTGGAGAAACCGGTATCGCCCGCGGAAGCCAAAAACCTTCCAGGTATTTCACTACACAGTAACGGACGAAATCTTCCAAGCCGAGGCCGAAATCTTTTGCAGCTGCTTTAACCGCTTCGATGTTTTCTTTTGATGCAGTGTACTTGATTACGATAGTCTCGTTTTTACTCGTTTTCCTCTCACCTTCTGTTTCTCAAAATGGTGTGTGCGTACGCCGCCAAAGCAAACACTAAGATTAGTCCATTCAAGTGCTCCAATAGATAAAATACTCGCGCTCAAAGATATCATTCTTTGTTCGGTTTTCTGTTAGGGAAAGCAGGTACAGTGTACGCATCAACGACGCCAGGGGTCTGATTCAACTTTTCATGTATGAACTCTAAGGCTTGATTAGAGTTGTCAGCGTCAAACCACATGGCTACGTCCCAGGTTCCGAAAACGTTCATGACATATTCCAAGTTTACTCCTTGGCTAGGTTTTTGAGGGAGACTCCTTAGATCGTTGATTGTCTCTGTTACTTTCGTTGGACTAAGCTTCAGCAGAACCAAATATTTTGTCATACCAATACACCTCCGATTCTATTTCCGATTCTTATTTGTGCTAAAGCTTCTACTATTGAAAGTCATTTAGCTCTTATGAACGGCAAATAATAATTATTAAAACACATTTACGCGTGTCAATTGAAGAATTTTATCCTTGAATTATTAAAGATAGAAAAAATCCCATATTAATGAACCAGTGCATGCATACAACTTTTTGAACTCCCCATCAGGTAACACCAAAAAAAGGGGAAATTAGCCGCGAATACTTCTAAAACTGCTCGACGGGTGTGACGGTAGGAGAAGAATTTGTAACTATAATCCAAGTAATCAATATTACGACCATCAACGAAAGGCTCCAAACCCACAACGGAAGTCCAAGCTTCCTGACCTTCACTGCTCTCTTTATTGAGTCTATCACTTCCGAAGTATGAGACGGTTCATCTCCACTACTCATGTTATAACTTGATTTGTTCTTCATGGACGATTCTTTTCCTTCTACTTTTACTTGTTTGCTTCCCGAGGAAGTATCACTTGACTTCGCTACGTTTGGATAAGGTATAGGAACCGGACCTGCTGGTGATGGAGTTTTACATACATCTGGAACAGGTGAAGTTACACCTTGAGACGATTTACTGGCGACTTCTCTCATGTTCGCAACCACCTTTTTCTTTTTAACTTCTTCTGTCATATCAAACTCCTCCAACAATATTTTGCCTCTGCATTATTACTGTTACGCCTGTACAGGCATGATGTACTATATATAGACTATTTCCTTAAATTATTAATGCAACTTGAGATGAAATAGTCTTCAGAGGGAAAAAATGTCTTCTTCGAACGAAACAAGAAAATTAATAGAATTGATGTACGAAAAATTCCCAAAATGTCCAGTGTGTGGTCATGATTATTCATATGACTTCTCACGGAAAGCCGATGAAACTTTCGCCAGATGTAAACTATGTGGAGCCAAATGGCTATTGAGCTTGAAAGAAGGAGAACTAATGGTTTCAGAGGCGCCAGCAGAAACTAGACTTCTGGGAGATGTTATTACTGCTTTCGGATTGATATTTTTATCTCTTGGCATAATCATTATCTTTCTTTTGACCCCCATTGTGGGAATATTTTTAGTCGTGGGAGGAATAGTGATGACAGCAATAGGAGTCGTATTTCTTCCAAAAAAGAATATAAAAAGAGAAAAATTGGAGGAAGAACCAGAAGAGACGCAGGTATGTCCTCAATGCAATAAAGAAATATCAATTTCCCTGCAAATTTGTCCACATTGTCATTTTAACTTGAAATCTGTATGCCCATCATGTGGTAAAACGGTATCACCACGCTTTAAGTTATGTCCGTACTGTAGAGCGGAGCTTAAAGAACGATGTTGAGTCTGTTGGAACACGCACCCAAATGCATAGAACTCTAACCATCATAGCCTTGCCGGTGTAATCACTAAAATAAATTCAGTAGTTAATCAAGAATAATAAACAAGATGAAATAAGACATTTACATTCTCACCTATTCTTTGCATGTATGTATGCGTAGCATTTTTCGTCAACTTGTTATTAGCCCTGTTCCGACAATAATGAGAATAATTGCTATCGCCTTTGTTATTATGGCTTTTTTCCCAATATCTTCTTTTAATATTCTAGGCACAAAAAGACTGAGCAGAAGAGTGAAAATGAAAACAAAGAAGGGTTCCAGAGATGATATGGCGGCGACCAGAGAGACGAGTCCATGAGATATTGCAATGTAATAAAAAATCATCGCAATAAGACCCATGGAAGTGTTTAAAATCCTCCAGAAAAGAATGTTCCTGTCCACTCTTTTAATGTCGTCTAGAAAATTACGTCTTATCTTCGGAAAACAAAACAGTACAACTCCTGTAATCAAAGTTCCAATGAAGTTCCAAAAGAGGTATGAGGGGTATTCCATGTGGCCCAGAACGTATTTTGTCAAAACCTCGTATCCCGCCCACACAACGCTTGACGCTAAAAGTAATCCTAAGGCAGGAGAGATTATAGAGTTATGTCCCTTTACTTTTCGATAGGAAATAGATATTGCGCCAAAAACCAAAAATACAACACCGAAGTACATTGGCAAACTCAGAGTTTCCTCTAGCAAAACAGATGCTAATATAAGAACAAAGATTGGACTTGTGTAAATAAGCGAAATCACTCGAGATGCTTCTTCTATAGCCATGGCCTTAAAATAAAGCATAAGACCAAGATAGGTGCCAAGACCACCTGCAATTCCCAGCGCAAACCAAGGAAAATCAGAGGAAATTGGTGTAAATAAGAGTAATAGCAGTATTGGCACTTCTGTTATCATATAAAGAAGTTGATATGAGAAAGGATTTTGTATATGTTTCGTTAAGAGATATTTATCTACTACAACACCAAGACTCCAGAATACTGAAGCTATAATTGAGAAGATAAGCCAGTCCATGAAACATCCACTCTGTTTGGAAGGCTCTGTATTCACTTTTCTGATATAAAAAGACAGCTTATACACACGCAAGTACTGGACAATGAAAGCTTATTATTCCAAGATAACCTTAACGGTTATTTTGCGGGATAGGTGTGAAAAGGAAACTAAGAAGAGAGATTGGATTATTCGGTCTTACCGCCTCTGGAGTTGGCATAATTTTAGGCGCTGGAATTTACGCTCTTATCGGTGAGGCTGCAGGAGTAGCAGGAAACACTGTCTGGATGTCTTTTCTTCTAGGGGCGTCAATAAGTTCCTTTACAGGGTTAAGTTACGCCGAACTGTCCAGCATGATTCCGAAAGCAGCAGCTGAGGTTTCTTATGCAAAAGAAGCGTTTAAGGGCGATTTAACACCTTTTTTGATTGGTTGGATTATTATCTTCACGGAAGTTGTGTCGATATCGACTGTCGCCTTGGGCTTCGGCGGTTACTTTGATGGACTTTTTGGAGTTCCAACAGTGTTATCTTCTCTAGTTTTGATAATTTTGCTTTCCATTCTCAACTTTGTTGGAATCGAAAAAAGCTCTAAAGTCAACATAGTGTTTACTGTCATAGAAGCTTCAGGTTTGTTGCTAATAGTGGCTTTAGGTATTCCATCTCTAGGAACGGTGAATTATTTGGAATCTTCCCAAGGTCTTCAAGGCATACTAACAGCCAGCACTTTGATATTTTTTGCATATCTAGGTTTTGAGGACATAGTAAACCTTGCTGAAGAAACGAAAAATCCTGAACGAAATATACCTAAAGCACTAATTCTTTCTGTTGTTATAACTGCAATTTTATATGTCTTGGTCGCCATGGTAGCGGTCAGTCTAGCAGACTGGCAGGAGCTAGGAACATCTACTGCCCCTCTTGCGTATGCTGCTTCAAAATCTCTGGGCCGAAGTGCGTTCTTAACCCTGTCAGTGATAGCCTTGTTTGCAACTGCTAACACAGTTTTGATACTGTTAATTGTTGCTTCTAGAATGGTATATGGCATAGCTAGGGACGGTTCGTTACCTCGCAGTCTTTCAAAGCTTTCTAAAAGAGGAACACCGTGGGTTGCTATTCTAGCTGTAATGGTTTTACCCTGCTTCTTTGTCTTAATTGGAAACATAGGATTTGTAGCGGGAATTACAAATTTTGGAACTTTCATTACCTTCGCTTTAGTAAACCTTTCAGCTATCTGGCTAAGATACAAGAAGCCGGAATGGAAAAGACCCTTCAAAACTCCCCTAACCATATCAAAGATGCCGCTTATACCTCTTATAGGACTACTCTCCTGCGGATTGATGATTACCCAATTCAGATTAGACATTATAGCACTAGGTGTTCTCGTTATCTTTATGGGGATTATAATCAAGATGGTTTTGGCGAAAATACAGACTCGAAATTTCCATGTCTAACATGAGTATTTGAGGATTAAGCCAAAATTCTCTACTTTGAAACTTTTAGAGGCAGAGTAGAAATTACTCAATAATCGTTTCCTATCGGAGCATTTCCAATGGATACAGCTGATTGCAGTTGCTTCAGTCGTGTTCCTCAAACATCTTATCTTGAGTCGGATCATTTTCTCTTAGCCATTCAATGAGCATTGCTGCGTGTTCCTTCTCTTCATCCATATTGTGTTTCAAAACTTTTTTCAATGATTCATCTTTGGTAAGTTCAACTCTTTGCGCGTACCAATTTATAGCTTCCAACTCTTCAATCAGAGATTGCCTAGCCCTTTCCAAATTCTTGGTTTTTTCACTTAATTTTTCAGAGTCTTCATGTTTCGACAAACAATCACACTTCCAAGTTATTGAGATTATAACTGTCTAACCTTTATTTTTTTTGGAAAAGCATTCACCTGCCACACACCTCGCATGTATAAATTAGAAAATTTTTATTCCTACCAATAAAACTACTTAGAGGAGTTCCTTATGGGAAAAAAGGGTGAGACTTGGTGAAAGCTAACACACAAGAATTATTGAAAGACCTGAATAGTACCTATGCTGACAAGTGGGGACCAGAAAAAATATTGCACGTTTATGATTCCAAGGTGGGAATGAAAGGAGTTCTGGTCATTGACAACACAACTCTTGGTCCTGGCAAAGGCGGAATCAGAATTTTACCCACCATTACAACAGAGGAAATCTTTCGTTTAGCCCGAACAATGACGTGGAAATGCGCTCTCGCAGAATTACCTTTCGGAGGAGCAAAATCAGGCATAATAGCTGACCCAAAGAAAATGTCAAAAGAAAAGAAAATGGAGATAATACGAGCCTTTTCCAGAGCTCTGAAACCCGTCTGTCCAAAACTTTACGTAGGCGCTCCAGACGTAAACACCGGAGAAGAAGAAATGGCTGTTTTTGCTAGGGAAAACGGCTCCATGAAAGCTTGCACTGGAAAACCCGCCGACATGTGTGTGAAGCCTGGTGAGAAATGCGGTATTCCTCACGAGTATGGGTCCACGGCCATTGGAGTTGTCCAATCAATAGCCACAGCAGCAAATTATGCTGGTTTAGACATTAAGGCCGCAACAGTTGCTGTAGAGGGTTTTGGAAATGTCGGTTCTTTTGTTACCGATTATTTAACGCAGATTGATGTGAAAGTTGTAGCAGTTTCCGATTCTAAAGGTTGCATATACAATCAAGACGGTTTTAACTTCCAGAAATTGTATAGAGTGAAGAAGAAAACGGGTTCAGTTGTAAATTATAGGCCTGGGAAAGTGTTAGAAAACAAGGAAATTTTTGAGCTTCCAGTTGACATTCTTGTTCCTGCTGCCCTTTCAGATGTTATCACAAAGGACAATGTGGACAATGTTAAAGCAAAGATGGTGGTTGAGGCTGCTAACATTCCGGCAAGGCCGGAAATAGAGGAAGTTTTGCGGAAGAGAGGACTCATTGTTGTGCCAGACATTCTTGCAAACGCTGGTGGTGTCATATCTTCTTATGCTGAATATAGGGGTTACAATCCAAAACGGATGTTAGAACTTGTCCAGAGAAAGATTCGTCGAAACACTAGAATTGTTTTGGAATATGCTGAGGAAAAAGGCATAGGGCTGAGGGAGGCGGCTTTAAACATTGCCAAAGAAAGAATATCAAGCGCCCACAATCGCTAGAAGAAAGATTAGATCTCAAATATTTCGATGACAACTGTTGGACAGCTTTTGACACACACAACACATCCTAGGCACGTTTCCATCGTGAAGTTCTAAAACGAATTCAAGATAAACCGTTACACTTTGTTCCGCAGCCATCGTACAACTCCAAGTTGATTTGCATCTTAGGCGTTTCTTCTTAATTATTAATCTACGAAGAGAATTCCAAAAAACCTTTTTCTCAGCCTTTAGATTTCACTGAAAGTGTTTATACTGTTGAAAAAATAGAATGGTTGGGGAACTTAAATGGGTAAGATGAATTCTGAAGAATTGAAAAGTTGAGTGATTGAAGTGTCAGATACAGAAAAGATTGAGTTAAAACCTATAGGTTTTGTCAAAACGAAGGCGGTTGGAAATGAAGTTAGGAAGCGAAGTAACGTTTCAAAAATAATTCTTCGTCAAGATTTGATAGAAGCTTTGGATGGAATCGAAGATTTTTCACATTTGCTTGTGATATTTTGGATGCATGGAATTCCAAAGGAAGAGAGAACGACCATGAAGGTTCATCCTAGAGGCAGAATAGACATGCCTTTGCTGGGAATTTTTGCGACACGAACGCCACATCGTCCAAATCCCATAGGAGTTACATTAGTTGAGCTCTTGGAAGTGAAAAGTAACGTTGTGACTATTCGCGGTCTAGACGCGTTTGATGGTACACCAGTCTTGGATATAAAACCCTTCGACAACTGGGACATGGTTGAGAATGCAAGAGTTCCTGAATGGTGGATGAGGCTAGAGAAAGAGAAATCAGAGAAATGCAAAGAAAGCAAATAGCTGTTCTAAGCTTAGAATTGTTTGGGTTTTAACTATAGTTTCTTTGCGAATTCTTTTCCAAATTCGAAGCATTTCTGAATTTCATCTTTGTCAGGAACCCATTTAACCGTCAATGCAGGAGCAACTATTTCCATACTTGCTTTTTCCAGACTTTCTTCAATAGTTTTAACCGCTCCGCCTCCCCACCCATAAGAGCCAAAGGCAGCAGCAATTTTATTTCTCGGTTTCAAACCTTGCATTTCTTCCAAAAATGGAGCCACAGTTGGCAGAACACCATTATTGATGGTTGACGAGCCAACAAGTATCCCTTTTGCTCCTAGAAGCTCTCCAATTATGTCGCTTCGATCTGAAAATGGAAGCCTAAACACCATCGCCTCAACATCCTCGTTGCTAATGCCATTAACTATGGCTTTAGCCATTTTTTCCGTGCTACCCCACATAGTATCATACACAACCAGAACTTTTTTCTCCGCCTCACCCTTAGCCCACTTGAGATAAGCCTCAACTATTTTCATTGGATTGTCCCGCCAGATAATGCCGTGGCTTGGCGCAATCATACTAATCTTTAAACCTAGTTTCTGAATTTCCTCAATTTTCCTTATCACTAATTGACTGAATGGCCACAAGATATTAGCGTAATATTTAGTAGCTTCTTCCATCAGTATTTTCTCATCAACTTCATCATCGAATCGTTTTGACGTTGCTAAATGCTGACCAAATGCATCATTAGGCAAGAGCAGTGCATCTTTGTCTATGTAGGTGAACATGCTATCTGGCCAGTGAAGCATAGGAGCTTCAATGAACTTCAAGCTTCTTTTGCCTAAAATTATCTCGTCGCCAGTTTTGACAACTTGGAAATCCCAGTTGCCAAAATAGTGTTTTTGCAAGCCTTCTTTGCATCGAGTAGTGCCTATTACCCTTGCTTTAGGTGCTAGTTTCAAAATTTCTCGGATTGCTCCTGAATGGTCTGTTTCAACGTGGTTAGCTACAACATAGTCTATCTTAGAAGGGTCGATGATTTCTCTAATATTTTCTATCATCTCTTCTGCGAAGGGGGTATAAACGCTGTCGATTAGAGCTGTTTTTTTGTCGATGATTAGATAAGCGTTGTATGTGGTTCCGCGGTGGGTTGAGTAGGTGAAGCCGTGGAAGTGTCTGATGTTCCAGTCGACTGCTCCAACCCAGAAAATGTTTTCTGAAAGTTTAACTTGAGTCATGTTGGGTTTCACCTTTATTTGAATTAGTTTTCATATGAAAAATTCTTCATATCCTCCTTATAAACATTGCGCTATAGAAAAACTCAACCAAACTGGGACCAAGCTGAACTACTATTTTTTGGAAACAAATTTTTCTATTCGGGAAAGATGAAGTCCAAAGACCATATGAGAACAATCCCTAAAATAAACACGACAAACTGAACTGCAGATTTGTTGAAACTTTTCTCCCTATGGAGCTCGGGGATCAACTCTGAAGCTGCCAGATAAATAAACCCTCCTGCTGCAAGAGCTATTAACAATCCACTCAATACTTCAATCGTTTCTATGAAGAAGGCCGCGGAGATACCTCCCAAAACAACTATTAAAGCTACCACAAAATTAAGCAACAAAGCTTTGCCTCGCTTTAAACCTGCGTAAACCAGAATTCCATAGTCTCCCATTTCCTGAGGAAGTTCATGTAAGATCACCGCAACTGTTGTAGCTAACCCCACTGAGAATCCAATCAGGAAGCTAGCGGCGATAACCATGCCGTCAACAAAGTTATGAATCCCGTCACCGATGAGGTTCAGATAAGCAAAACTTTTGGTGGCAGTTCGATCGGCAAGCTCAGCAGATATATCGACTTCATGAGGATGTCCATGATACCAGTAAATGAAACGCTCCAGAAAGAAGAAAGAAACGAACCCCAAAGTAATATAGATGAATACAAGCGACTCCTGTTCAAAAAACTCTATAGCTTCTGGAAGCAGATCAAAATATGCAGCGCCAAGAATTGATCCAGCAGAAAAAGCAACGAGGACTAACAGAATCTTATGCAACGTTTTTTCTTTTAGAGACAAAGCGTAAATTCCAGCCAACGAAAAAAGGCTTACAACAACAGTTGCTAGAATGATATTAATTATATCAGACAATTGGCTTCCTCTTTGGGTAATTCTTCACTCACTATTAAGGTTTTTAGACTTAACAAAAAATTAGATTTAATAGTAAAGGATAACCCCATTATTACGATGAGTGCGAGGTTCCAGTGCACGAACATCTTCATCCCCCAAAAAATACAAAATATCTTGGAATAGCCTTAGGCATTACCATAGTTTTCTTCATCATTGAATTAGCCGGAGGAATCTTAACAAAAAGCTTAGCCCTCTTAACAGACGCTTGGCACATGTTAAACCATATCTTTGCCCTAGTCTTTGCTCTAGTAGCTGCATGGTTTGCCTTGCGTCCCATCTCATTAACAAAAACCTACGGATATTACCGTACAGAGATTTTAGCGGCTTTTTTGAATGGCATCTTCCTGTGGGCTGTCGCAGTTTTTATTTTTTACCAAGCTATTCTGCGAATTCAATACCCGCTACCCGTAGAAAGCGAAAACATGTTGATTATTGCGGTTTTAGGTCTCATAGCAAACGTACTAGCTGCAGCCACTCTTTCAAGGTCAAAGGAGGAAAGTCTGAACGTTAAAGGTGCCTTTCTGCATGTGGTTGCCGACATCCTAGGTTCGATAGGAGCAATTTTCGCTGGACTAATCATGTCTTTCACTGAATGGTTCATAGTAGATCCGTTAATCAGCATTATGATAGGTGTACTGATTTTCTACAGCTCCGGAAAGCTCATCCGAGACTCAGTAAATGTTCTTCTTGAGGGAGTTCCTTCTCACATTGACGTTAGTGTATTGGAGCGTAGGATACTTGAACTGAAAGACGTGAAAGAGGTTCATGACCTGCATGTGTGGTGTATCACTCCGACTAAAACGTGCTGTATGAGTGGTCATGTAGTGGTGGAAAAAAGTGTAGACAGAAAGAAGTTGATGACGACTTTGATTGATATGTTAAAAGAAGATTTTGGAATCGACCACACCACTATTCAACTAGAGGACGAAGATTATCCAAAAGCGGTTGGTGAACACTAGAAACCATAATGTTCCTTTAAACCATTTCTAACAATCGATGCACTAGCCTCCAGACACACTTTTATCTCGAGGTGAATTAAATTGTTATTAGATATGTTTTGGGTTTTTTTAGTGGTTGGTTTTTGTGCCAAAAGACTTATAAAGGCGATATGAAATTATTTTCATATGAAAATTACTTCATTAAATGGGTGATTTACCTGAAGCAGAACCAAACCGAAACTTGCCGCCTATTCTTTTCAACACTGGCAAACCCAACACGATTAGCAATTCTAGAGCTCCTTCGAGAAGGACCAAAAAACGTAACTGAGATTGCTGAAGCCCTAAATCAAGAACAAAGCATGATTTCACATAATCTCAAACCCTTAGAGAGATGCAGATTTGTTTTTTCAGAAAAAAGAAAAAAGAGACATTTCTACTCTCTGAACAAAGAGACAATGGAACAACTATTCAAAACATTTGCTCACCACGCCAAAAAATATTGTCCAACAGAAGGAAAATGCTTGACCCCTCGAGAGCTTCAAAAACAGAAGAAAAAAGACGCTTCAGAACAGTTTTACGTGAATCGTTATTGAAGTAGGCGAAAAACAAATGGTTTTAAAGAGGGAAACAGAAGAATTCGATAAAGAAACAGTAAAAGAACAATTAAAGAGAGAACAAACAGTTCCCGCAGTTAATCATTCTCATTCCGTTCACCATCCCTGTTCGTCAGCAAAAGCAACGTATTTTGAAAGAAATTTGACAGAAAAAGAAGTTGTGACTGTTCCAGAGAAGAGCGCATCAATGCTATCTCAATGGCCTGTTCAACTGACATTAGAGCCGCCTACCGCGCCGTTCTTTGAAAATGCTGACCTGCTAATAGCTGCTGATTGTGTACCCTTTGCTACGCAAATTTTCACAGCGACTTTTTGAGGGAAAAAATACTTGTGATTGTATGTCCTAAACTTGATAATGCTGGGTTCTACAAGGAGAAACTAACTGAGATGTTCAAACAATCAAAAATTAGAAGCGTTACGTTGGTTAACATGGAAGTTCCATGTTGTTTTGGATTATATCATCTAATCAAAGAAGCTTTAGATTCTTCGACAAAAAATATTCCACTAAAACAGAAAATAATTAGCATAAAAGGAAATAAAATCTCCCCTTAATACTTCTTGTAGGCATCCAGATAGGTGAAGAAATCTTGGTCGGATCACACTACAAAACTTGCCCAGGAATAAAAAAGTTTGTTAGACCTCTCCCTGCTTATTTCCCATGTCCTAACTGCGGTGGAAACGTGGAGATTTGGAGCGACGAAGACACTGGAATATGTGATAGTTGCAACAAAGAAGTCAGTAGACCTACAAAGGAACAGTCGTGCCTAGACTGGTGTGAATACGCGGATAAATGCAGGGAAATAATCAAACGTATGAAGAGTCAATAGGAAGATTGAAGAATTAACAGGGTAATTTTAGGAATTTATATATGCGTGGTAAATGAGACACTTAACGACTTGTTCTTTCGTGAACAAATAAAAAGGAGATGAGTGCATGGCATCTAAAAAATTGATGGAATTGCTTAATAAAGGAATAGCGCGACAGCTTCTGGTGTCTATTCAGTACATGTGGCAAAATGTCTTGACCAAAGGCGTTGAAAGTGTCGCAGTTGAGAACATTTTCAGGGAAATAGCTATCGCGGAGATGAAGCATGCTGACGCAATTGCAGAGGGACTAGCTTATCTTGACGGAACACCAACTTCAAAACCTGATCCAAATTTTTGTAGTTGGTAGTCCTAAAAGAAATGCTTCAAACAGCCGTGAAAGCGGCGGAGGAGGAGGCAATAGCTCTTTACAAACAAACCGTTAGAGTTGCAGATGAAGAAGGTTACAGCACAACTCGAAGGTTATTCGAGGAAATCCTAGCTGAGGAAGAGGAACACCATGGCAAGTTTATAAGACTTGTAGGGAAATAGGTTGCAGTAGAAAAAAAGAAAGGGAGAATGTAATTAGGGGGGCGATAAAAAATGAAAGAAAATGAAGTGGTCAGAGAAGAACTGGAATTGGACGAACTTGAATGCGTCAGAGAAGCAGTTGGAGCTTGTCCTTTCGATGCCATACATATCGTAAACTTGGAGACCAGCGAGAAACTCATCTAAGACATATGGTGGCTAGTATGATTGTAAATAAGATCTCCGTGTTAATCGGAGGAGAAGCTGGAGCTGGAATAACCCGTTCTGGCTTTCTGTTTGCTAAAGCCTGCTTAAGAGGAGGACTCCATGTTTTCGGCGCAAACGACTATCAATCTCTCATAAGGGGAGGTCACAACTTCTACATAGCAAGAGCGGACGCAGAAGAGATTTACTCTCAAGCCGACACTATCAATCTGCTCTTGGCGCTAAATAAAGAAACAATTCTTCTCCATAAGGACGAACTTGTTCCTAATGGAGGCATAATATACGACGGAGAAGAGATAGCTCTAAAAGATGAAGACCTGAACAGAGACGACCTGAAACTCTATTCAATTCCTTTAAGAGGGGTAGTCAAGGAACTGGAAGGAAATTTAATCATGGAAAACACTGTAGCTCTAGGAGCCACAGTGAGCCTTTTGGACTATGATTTAGATGTTTTTAACGGGGTTTTGAGAGACACGTTTAAGCCAAAAGTGGCGGAATTAAACGTAAAAGCCGCAAAAATGGGATACGAGTATGCTCGAGAGCATTACGGTGAAAGCTTCGCGTATCGACTGACGAAAACGGATGAATCTAGAAAACGAAAAATTTTTCTCACCGGAAATGAGGCGGTAGGTCTCGGCGCTATCCAAGCAGGCTGTAAGTTTTACGCTGCATATCCGATGACTCCAGCAACTGGAGTACTTCATTTCATGGCGCCACTTGATAGAAAATACGATATGATAGTGATACATACAGAAAGTGAGATAGCGGCCATCAACATGGTTGCTGGTGCTTTCTTTGCTGGAACTAGGGCCATGACAGCTACCTCTGGGGGAGGTTTCTGTCTAATGAGTGAGTGTTTGGGCATGATGGGTATGACCGAGACGCCCGCTGTGATAATGCTGGCTCAGAGACCCGGTCCTAGCACTGGTCTTCCTACCTATTCGGGGCAAGGAGATCTCAGGTTTGCAATTCACGCCTCTCAGGGAGAGTTTCCGAGAGTAGTCGTAGCTCCGGGGGACGTGGAGGAGTGCTTCTATGAAACGGTGGATGCTTTCAACCTGGCAGAGAAGTTCCAGATTCCTGTGATTATCATCACGGATAAGTATCTTGTGGAGAGCCACGGCGTTGCAGAGCCTTTTGGCAAGAACAGAATCGGAATTGATCGTGGACTTCTACTGACAGAGGATGAGTATGTGAGTGAGGAAGAATACAAGAGGCACAAGTTCACTGACGACGGCGTCTCACTCCGAGCTATGCCTGGAATGAAGGGAGCCATCGTAAGAACCAGTGCCAATGAACACGATGAACATGGATATACTACTGATGATCCTGAGTTAACTACCAAAATGGGCGACAAACGGTTTAAGAAACTGGATGTTCTCATCAAAGAACTAGAAAATTATGAAACAGCCAAGCTTTACGGTCCCAAAGAAGCAGACGCAACCATTTTGGGATGGGGGTCCACAAAGGGGCCAATAAGAGAGGCCATGAAACTTCTTAGTAAGGAAGAATTAAAGATTGACTATCTCCAAATTATATATCTGAGTCCCTTTCCAGTCGCTAGTGTTCAAAGGATTTTGAAATCAGCTAGAAAAACGATTGTGGTGGAAAACAACAAGACCTCTCAGCTGTCCAGCCTCATAAGGGAACACCTTCTCATAACTGTTGATCACGAGATTTTGCAGTACAATGGGAGACCCTTTAATCCAGGAGAGCTTTCGCAAAGGATAAAGGATGTGCTCTGAAATGGTAACTCTTGAAGATTTGAAGACGCCGGCAAAGAATACTTGGTGTCCCGGATGCGGAAACTTCGGAATATTGATGAGTTTTAAAAGGGCTTTGATACAGTTGGGCTTCGAGAGAGATCAAGTTGTTATTGTGTCGGGTATAGGTTGTCACGGAAAGATTGTTAACTACGTCAACGTAAATGGGTTTCACGGCATCCACGGCAGAGTATTGCCTTTGGCGACTGGCATAAAATTGGCGAATCCCAACTTAACCGTGGTGGGTTTTGCTGGAGATGCTGATTGCTACGATGAAGGTTGGGGCCACTTCAGCCATGCTATCAGAAGAAATGTTGACATAACGTTAATTGTTCACAACAACATGGTTCTCGGCTTGACTACAGGCCAAACAACAGCTACTAGCCAGAAAGGATTTAAAACAAAATCTACTCCTTTCGGTTCCATTCCTCCCATGTTAAATCCCATTGCTCATGCACTGGTTAGTAATGGCACTTTTGTGGCTAGGGGATTCGCTGGAGATACGATGCATCTAAATGGTTTGATGGTGGAAGCTATTAAGCACAGAGGCTTTGCTTTTATTGATGTCTTCCAGCCCTGTGTCACCTTCAACTACTTGAATACTTACGACTGGTTCAAAGAAAGAGTTTACAAACTGGAAGAGGAAAAGCATGATTATACTGATAGACAATGCGCTTTAGAGAAGAGTTTCGAGTGGGGAGACCGTATACCTATCGGACTTTTCTACAAAGAAGAAGAGCCCACGTATCGCGACGGTCTTTCACATGTTAAAGGTATGGCGCTCACAAAACTACCCACAGAAAATGTAGACATTACTCCTCTACTCGAGAGCATGATGTAACCTTCAGAACCATCTAGAATCAGAAGTTTCCTAAACCGAGAATATAGAATGGTTCTTTCTCTGGAAAAAGAAAAATTGCTGAAAACAATGTTATTTTGTACAGGTTAGTGTATAACTACTGTACAGGTTACAGTTAACTCAAAAATAATGGTCTACAGCATGGTCTACAAACTGTTACTGCATGGTATACGTGTACACTTTTTGAAAAAAACTGTATGCAACCTTTTCCTAGTAGTAAATAAAAAAAGAGAGTGAAACAGGCTTCCTTTTGGTGTATGCACCTGTATACAGGGAGTTACGCAGTGACCTCTTCAAACTATCCAACATTCCAATTATACAATTATCAGAATTCGTCATCTCCCGAATAAGCCTTAGATTAGATGGTGAACGACTAACCAAACTCAACGAAATTGTACAAAAACCAACAATTGAACCATTGAAAGAAAGTGAAGAAACCAGTGAGAAACCGAGGTTATTCATTGATAAACTCTACCTTCACTTTTTTTATGTAACCTCTGACGTAAATACAGTTAGTGAATTTACTAAAGTTAGTGAGTTATTAACTGACCAATGCCTTCATAGAGTAGGTGATAATCGAGACAGTTGTTTCTTCCTCAAAACAGGCAAGATCATAGAGATGGATTCAGACTTCTGTAGCCATTGTTAGGCTTTCAGCAAAGGATAACTCATTTGTTAGAATTATCATGATTTTTTCCCTTGTGGAACTGTAATTAATTCAATGGAGAAATAAAAGACTTATCATTTAATCAGAATGTTAGAATTTAGAACAGAATACACATAGATTTGTATAAGATTTTAACATTGTACTGAAATTGGATTTGTGGGGAGAGAACATTAATGCATCCAGAAAATCTACACCAAAAAGTATTTAGAAATAGTAATCTCAGATCAGTAATTTTTAAGTGGTCATCCAGAGAATATCAGGTATGAATCTTCGCAGATTTATTAGAAAATGGTTTTGCAAAAATGATTTAAAAGCTGCACTTTCTTACAAAGGATTAAGGCTAAGTGGCACAATAGATGTGCTTATCGATAGGTTGAGATTTGAAGCAAAATGGTCTCTATATGATTTTCTTGATTTTATGAGCAATGACGAATTAAAAGATGTATGTCGTTGGTATGACCTCACCGTGAGTGGAAGAAAGAAGGCTCGTATCAAGAGAATCTACGAATTCATTACTAGCGATTGGAAAGATTACGATTGGGAAAGCGAACATAAAACCCAAAAATCAGGCAAGGATACAGAACCACATTGGGTTAGGCGATACGATGTTTTTATTGCTTATCGAAGAGACACGGGTTTGGATTTTGCAAGACATTTGAAAAACGGTCTTGAACGAGAGCATATTCCAGCATTTCTTGACATAGTTGACATTCCCAAAGAATTCAAGGGCAAACAGACATGGATAGAAACACGGAACAAAGCTATTAGAAGAACCGAGAAATTCCTACTAATAATAACACACCGAATAGAAACCTCAAAAGAATTGAAAGAAGAAATAACAATAGCTCGAGATAACGATAGGACATTCATGTTGTATAGGGATCATACTCTAAGTCCTCAAATAACTATTGCCTTGGAACGAGAAAAGATAGATTTAAGCGATTTTCAGCAGATCAGTTTTAGTAGTAAAGAAGATCTCCTTAGGAAAGTTCTGACTGCTTTGAAATAGAATCATATGGTTCAAATCTTAGATGATGCCTTGCTTTCTGTTTCTAATTTCATGTAGTTTCTAATTACTTGTTTTCTGACACGAATAACAAATTCTTCTAATGCAAATGCTTCTCTTATTGTTCGTTTAGCTGGATATGTAATAAATGCCGAGAGTATTATGACCAATATGATGAGCACAACAGTTTTGGGCAGATCAAATTTGAAAGGAAGATTCAGAACCAAGATAATGTTTAGAATCCAGCATATAGCGAAGAACACACCAGAGGCAATCGGAACAAAAATAGATGAAACTAATCTCGCATTCACATGACTCCAGAATCCACGAATAGTTTCCGAAATCTTGTCGGATATTGTAAAATCAGATTCCTCAAGACTGCTGTAGAGAGCAAAGTCAACAAGCTCTTTCCTCTTTACTTCCCATCTCTCTCCTTTTGGAAACTTTTCTTCGGTAGCCCATTTATCAATGAGAATTAATGCCTTACGTTCTTTGCTCTTTGCTATTCTGTTGTACAAAGACCAATCATAAAATTGATAGATCAAGTAACCTATAGCGGGGCTTGATGTAAATGCAACAGCCACTAAGGATGTCGGGTCTAGACGTAGAACTCTGAAAAGTTCAAAAATACTTCTATCAATATTAACGGTTACCAACCCAAAGAAGTATGTCAGAAAAAGAAAACCTGGAATATAATACCTCAGAAATCGATATTGTTCAGACAAAATAACACCCTTTCATATATTCTACTGTGTTTGAATTTATATTTCACCAAAGAAACTTCATTAGAAACTTCATAAGTTGCATTAATAATTTAAGGAGGACTGTTCTATTCGTAGTACAGTTTGTTCTAATGTGTAGAATTAAATAACTAATGTTCCACTTTAAATGTGGTTAATGGGATATGACCAGTAGAATTAATGAAGTTATGATGAAAAAGATTTGGAGAATCCCAATATTTCTCTTATTGATCATCATATTTGGAGTTTCCATTATTGCGGGTGTAATAATAAGTATTCCCGAATCAACTGTTCAAAACCTAAAATTTGAAGTTTGGACAGATAAAGAAACATATGAGGTAAACGAAACGATAACAATACATCTGAAAATAATCAACCCTACATTATCAACGATATCATTACATTTCAATTCAGGATATCAACTCGATTATATAATACTCGACCAAAATGACACACAACTGTATAGATGGTCAAATGATAAAATGTTCCTTCAAGTGTTTACTGGAATTCGTATAGATCCTTTCAGTTCCCACAAAAGAACTTTCAATCATGCCCCAGAATCTCATTCTCTCCAACCTGGAATGTACACTATTAGAGGATTGGTAGTCGATTATTTTGCCAAAGACACTACAATACAAGTCTTGGAAACCTGATTTCTAAATGTATCATAGTTCTTTTTGGTTCTGCTATAACTTTTTCACATATAACCTTGTGATGACAAACGCTAAAACAAAGGAACCAATCATCAAAGCAAATATTACGAGTAGAGAGAGCGAAACAAAAATCGTTAACACCATTGATAGAATATAGGTAAATAAGACGAATAACCCGATAGCGAAGGTGACTATAGTAGCAGTTGGTTCAGCATGTTTGTAAAGATTAACCCACTTTTTCTCAACAAGTCCAATGAAGTGCGAAGAAATTATTAGAATCATTGGAGGAATCGGAAGTAAGAACACATTGATTTTTTGTAGGAATGTTGCTAATCCTCGTATTAACAATTCTATTAATAAGAAATAGAGAGAAAAGAAAAGCATTCTTACAGACCATGTTCTTAATATGTTCTTGTTCTCGGAATTCCCTCTAAATGTAGCTACTCCGTATCTAAGTGCACTAGCACTTACTAGCAAACCAATCACAAAGTATTTCATGCTCAGAACTGGTGTAGACAATTTAAGTGTCACTCCAAAACTTGCGAAAAGAGTACCAACATCTAAAGATGGTATTGTAATCGAAAGAAGTGCTAGAGAGAATACGAAACTGAAGAATAATTGGTCTTCATTTGATTGAAATGAGGATTTATCAATCTTACTCAATGAACTTCTCAATTCAGATATACTCTTCTCTAATGTCTGTAACTTGTTCAGAATTTCTTTTTCCGTATCATTTTTCTTTTCGTCTTTCTTTCTTCTCTTCTTAGTAACCATTATCCTACACACTTCAATGTGATAACCTTGAAGTTTACATAAAAGTTTGCTACTCTGAAATAAGTGTTAATAGCAAACTAAATACATTGAAATTAAAACTTGTCACAACTGATAAGAGAGCAACCACCGAATGTATTACACCAATCGCACAGAGGAATATACTAAATACTGTAAACATAAGAAAAAATACGTTAGTAACAGCCAACATGAAGGCATATTTGGGTCGACTTTGAGGTTGTCTTTTCAGTAGGCTTATCCAAAATCCGAAGGCTATACTCGAACCAGTCAAGATTCCATTCATAAATGTCGGGTCAACTTCGAAATCAAATGATGTGTTAGTTAAAACGCTAAGAAACATAGGCAGAGTCATAAAAGAGAAATAAATAACAACAATTCCTACGTATTCAAGAGTCTCTTTCTGCAACTTCTCACAGCCTCCCCTTCTTTAATCCTTACTAGTTCTTTTGGTTGAACTATTTAAATCAGACGAAGAAAGACATAAAAAAAATTTTGGGGGATTATATGAATCTTAAAATGGTCTTGTTTTGGTTGACTGGTTTGGTTTAATTGATGGATATTAATTGATTAACTAACTCTGATTAATTAACCCATAATCATTAGACAATTAAGTTTAAATACTAGAACTAAGAGATAGTAGAACGAAAACGGCAGAATAAAAGAAAAGGAGAAGGTGTGGTTTGGTGAGGCTAGGAACACAAGTGTGGTCTAAAAAAAGGATGAGGCTAGTTTGGGGAAGAAGCGAAGAAGACGGAAATCTCCTCGAAAGAGGGAAAAACTCGATTCAGTCAAAAAACTGCTCAAAGACAAAGAATTTTGGGACTTGATAATACGGATACTCCGACTAATTGTGGAGTCCTCTAAGTGATAAGGAGTTGAAGACTGAATTGAGTGCTGGTCTAGAGGTAGTGCAAACGCTCACAGATTGTTTAATCTCTATTGGGCACCCTAACCGATTGAAAATTGTTCAGTATTGTTTAGAACCTCGCAGATTTACCGATATAACTCTCAATTTACGGTTAAATCCAGCCTCTTTCAAGTTTCACTCAAAAGTTTTAGTAGACTGTGGCTTACTCAGGAAAGTCAAAAGAGGAGTTTACAAAACGACTGAATTAGGTGAACATTTGCTTAAACTTGTCAACAAAGCCGACAGTCTTTCAAATTAATTCAGATTATTAAGAATTTTCAGAGGCTTATCTCAGAATCATTGCAGTAAAGTAGGTAGAGGAGTTAGTATGCGTAATAAACGGCTTGGATTGCAGAACCCTTAAACCAGACTACACGGTTTTGCTCGTCCAACATTATAGGTCCCCCAAAAGATTGGTTATAACTTTCTTTAAATTGCTCCCAATTATCCATTTTTGTAAGAATCCCCCCTGAGTCTCCAAATGTTCTGGACCACACCATCCAATCATACTGAAGTACAGAGTAACCGTTTGATATTTCCTCTCTTATTTTTTGATACATATCTATTTCTGGTTTAGATGAAAGAGGAAAATTAATGTAAACAAAATAACCAATTACAACCAGAACACCTACAGCAATTAAACCATAAACAAAACGCTTACCCACTATCACCTACCCCTTGATATCTTTGATTAGTTCTTTTTGTTCTGCTTTAACTTTTGCTGTTTTCAGATGTGATAACCTTGAAGCCTACATAAGAGTTTGCTCTATCTAAATTGAATATTCTTTTGCTAATCGTCCACCCATTGCACCGACAATTCCCCATAAAAACAACATCACTATTAGAGAGAAAGCGAAAGACCCTTCATGGTAGCTAATCGGTTCTTCTGCAATACGTATTGCCAACAAAACAAAGGAAATAATCGCATTAATTGCTCCAGTTGATAAACCGCTAATAAGCCCGTTTTCCATTGCTTTAGACTTACCTATCATTCCAGCTACAAAGCCCGTTAGAACTGGAATAGCAATGAAAATAAGCATATTCCACACCTCAAATTCTGATGCATCAATCATTGGTATTCCAATAATAGTATTGTAGAAGTAAGCTAGAATGCTTCCAATCAACACACCTACTAGAATGGAAACACTTTCAAGAAGATTAGTTTCGGTTTTAGTCATCGAGGCATCCCTTCAATATCTCTAAAAGTGTATATGTA
>Ga0209427_10002407_pt1 | contig 22044 bp, 23 predicted proteins | sample DeeMarSWOR136_30_FD_187465 | JGI IMG/M metagenome (GOLD analysis project Ga0209427, IMG submission 187465) | Marine sediment microbial communities from White Oak River estuary, North Carolina - WOR-1-36_30 (SPAdes) (version 2) | ecosystem: Environmental > Aquatic > Marine > Intertidal zone >...
CGATTTTCGCAGCTAGCGGACCGGCTTAGCGACGAGCTGGAAGCGGCGGTGATACTCTTCGGCGGAGCCGACGAGGTCGAGCTGGCCGACGAAATTACTAAGACGATGCGCTCCGAACCCATAGTCATGTCTGGCAAAACGTCCCTGGCCCAGACCGCAGCCTTGATAGAGAAGTGCCGGCTGTTCATCAGCAACGACAGCGGCCTCCTCCATGTGTCCGGTGCTGTGAATACACCCGGAATCGGCATTTTCGGCCCCACCAATCCCAAAAGGACCGGACCGTATTCCGACTCATCCTCTGTGATCAGAAAAGAGCTGGCCTGCATCCCCTGCTATCAAGGGAAGCCTGTTCGCTGCAGCCATCTGGAATGTTTGAACCTGATCACGGTCGCTGAGGTGTTTGAAGAAGCCCGGAAAAGACTGGAAAAAGATGTCTGCTAAAATCAAGCTGATTCATATCATCACCCGCCTTGATAAGGGCGGTTCAGCCGAAAATACCTTCTTGACCCTGAAAGGACTGGACAAAAGCCGCTATGAGGTGTCCTTGATCGCCGGTCCGGTCGAGGATCCCAGCCAGGACAGAAGGAAGCAAATAGAAGAATCAGGTGTCAGTTACATCCAGGTTCCCCAACTCAGGAGGAATATCAACTTTTTTTTTGACTTCCCAGCCCTGCTCAAGATTCGAAGGCTCTTAAAGAGGGATAAACCTGACATCGTCCATACTCATACCTCCAAAGCGGGTCTCCTGGGTCGGCTGGCGGCCAGACTTGCCGGTATTCCCTCGATCATCCACACCCCACACGGCCACGTCTTCTTCGGCTACTTCGGCGCCTTGAAAACAAAGATGTTTGTTCTGCTTGAAAAGCTTGCCTCGCGGATAACCGACAAAATCATCGCTCTTACACCCAGAGAAAAGGCTGACTATCTTCGCTATAAGGTCGCCGAAGAAGACAAGCTTGTTGTCATCCCCAGCGGTATCGAGCTGCATAAATGCCAGTATCCTCCGAAGGAAGAGAGATCCAAGCTCAGAAGAGAACTGGGAATTCCGGACCGCTCTGCGGTCGTGGGGACTGCGGGCCGGCTTGTCCCAGTAAAAGGGCCCGGATTTCTCCTCCAGGCTGTCGGGCAGGTCATCTCAGAGCATCCTGACACTTACCTTGTATTCGCCGGCGATGGGCCCCTCAGAAAGAATCTGGCGAAGGATGCGGTTGATAGAGGCCTGGCCAAGAAAATTATTTTTACGGGATGGCGGGATGATATGGCCCGGGTTCTCTCGGTCTTCGATGTCTTCTGTCTGCCTTCGCTCAACGAGGGAATGGGAAGGGTTCTGGTCGAAGCCATGGCTTTGGGGAAGCCGGTCGTGGCCAGCGATGCGGGCGGCATACCTGATCTGATCATCCCGGGAAAGAACGGCATCCTGGTTCCTCCCCAAGATCCAGAGGAGCTAGCCAGGCAGATCCGATTTCTCATCGAGAACAGAGAAGAAAGAGAAAAGCTGGGAAGGGCAGGGAAAGAGATGGCTTCAGCCTACTCCGACGAAGTCATGGTGAAAAAGATTGCTGAGTTGTACGAAAAAGCGCTCAAAACCTGAAGAGAGCCACGCCATTCTCGTGTATTTCCCTTATAAAATCATTACGCAAAATTGAGGCTAACAGAAAGATCGGCCCTATTTTTTGGCCAGCTTTTGTCCTGTCCGCATCAGGATGACGATGATGGCAAATATTAACAGCCCCTGAAGGATCTCCAAGAAAATCACCAGGTTTCCGCTCGCTCTCAGGTGAATGCCGCTTATACCCAGGCAGGCAGCGATAAGATAAATGAAGAGCACGGCTTGGGTCTCGGTCAACCCTAGGTCCACCAGCCGATGGTGGAGATGGTCCTTTCCCGTGTATTCGAGCCATTGTCTAAAATTCCTGACTCGTCCTCTGTATATCCTGGATAGGGTTATATAGATCATATCGAAAATGAAGACGCTCAAAATCAGGATCGGCAGGCTCAAAGCAATCATAGGATTGTCCTGAGCCCAGCCTCCCATGACCGCAATCCCGGCTACAGTGAAGCCTAAAAATGTGCTCCCCGCATCCCCCAAGAATATGGAAGCGGGTTTGAAATTGAAAATCAGAAAAGCCAGGCAGCTTCCGGCCAGGGCGATGGTGATATAAGACAGATAGGGCTGCCCGGTTAGCATGGCTACCACAAAAAACGAAACAGAGCCGATGGCAATGGTCCCTGTGGCCAGCCCGTCCATGCCGTCAAAGAAATTAACAGCGTTGGTGATGCCCACAACCCAGATCAGGGTCAGGATGACTTCTCCTGTGATACCCCACCAGTTATTGGGCAAGAAGCTTAATCTGACGCCGTAGAAGATAAGAATGCTCGTGGCCAAAACCTGGGCCACCAGCTTCCAGATAGCGGATAATCCCCTGATGTCATCGATCAATCCCACAATCAGGATGACTGTCCCGCCGAGAACAACTCCCTTGAGCCCGACCGAAAAGCTGAAATTCAAGAATAGGGTTACCACATAGGAAATATAAATGGCCAATCCCCCGAGAAGAGGAACAGGCACGGCATGAATCTTCCTCTCTTCGGGATGGTCCAGTATTTTGAATTTCTCTGCGATGCGCCTGACGACCAGCGTCAGAAAAAAGGCAAGAAGGAATGAAAAAACAAGGAGAAAGATCCATCGATACTGAATCCCTCCGAGGAAGGCATGAATGCTGTCCAGAAGACTTCTCATATCTCAGAGCCTACACTTATAGTAACGCAGTGAATAAGGTTAAAATCTCCAGGCGACCTGAAGCCATCCTCAGCCCCCGGACCCCGTGGGAACCAGTCCCGTCGGTTCCCCCCGTCGGATAAACCGACGGGTCCCCCCTCCTCTACGGGGGCTCGAGGACGGCATTCATGCCGCCCAAGATGGGATATTGCATGCATTATGGCCTTAATATTAGAAAATTTCTCTGACGACAGCAATGATTTTTTCAACCTCATTCTCTGTAAGAGACGGAAAAAGCGGGATGGAAACCGTCCTTTGCCAGGCTTCCATCGTCCGGGAGAAACCAGCCAGGCCTAAACAGACATGAAGAGGAATGAAGACCGGGCGCTGGCCCATGACTTTTCTCTGCTGTAATCTTTCCAGATACGGCGAGGCGTCCTCTGAGGTTTTAACCACAAACCGATAGTAGATATGTTCCCTCCCCTCTTTCCGGATGGGCAGGGAGAATGGACAGCCTTGGAACTCCTTGAAATACCGCGAGGCGATCTTTTCCCTTCTGTCTAAAAGCTCCTCCAGAAAAGAAAGCTGACTCAATCCCAGGGCTGCCTGGATGTCCGTCATCTTGTAATTGAAGCACAGCTCATATTCCTTTTTTTGGTCATATTCCCTGAGTTCTTTGACTCTGGAAATTAGATCTTCCGAATCGCTGACCACCATGCCCCCTTCGCCGGTGGTGAGGACCTTGGTGGCATAGAAAGAAAATACGGAGACGAGACCGAAGCTTCCTGCTTTTTTCCCTTTGAAACTCGCGCCAACAGACTGGGCGCAATCTTCTATCAGCGGGATACCCAGGCCGGACAGCTGATCTATTTCTGCCGGATAGCCGAACATATGGGGGATGATAATGGCTCGGGTTCTGTTCGAGATGGCACCTTTGGCTGCATCAACGGATATGTTGTATGTGAGGGGATCGATGTCCACGACTACAGGTCTGGCTCCGGCCTGAATGACCGCATTAAGGACAGCCGTACAGACGAAAGAGGGAATGATGACCTCATCATCTTCCTCCACTCCCATAGCCATCAGGGCCAAATGGAGGGCAGCTGTGCCGGAACTCACTGCCGCAGCGCTTTTTTTGCCGATATAAGCAGAAAATTTCTGTTCGAATTCGCTGACAACAGGGCCCTGAGCAATCTGGCCGGACCCAAGAACAGAGGACACTGCCTTGATATCCTCCTCTGTGATAGAGGGACGGGAATGGGGAATGACCTGATCAGACATCACGCAAAAACCGGAAAGACTTGAATCCTTCAGCGTACTTGACCTTGCCTTGAAATCCGCGGAAATTGGCGATCGCCCTGATGCTTTCCACCATATCCAATCTGGTGGGGTAGGATTTCGCCACCTGGGAAGCGTAGACCTGAATCAACTTCTGCTTTTCATCAAGGACATCCTCGATATCGACAAAGATATCAGGCTCAAAGTTGATGGAGGTGTAATCCTCGTAAAAGAATACTCTTTTCACATAGCGGGTGGCGGCCAGTGCACACTCGGCTAACGTGCGATGGTCCTGGTGGATATCTTCAAGATAGTTGACGTACACCTCGTCGGGCTTGACTTCGGCAATAACCTCGTCGATCTTGGTGATGATGATCCGTTCGTTGGGGAGTTCGGTATCCACACAACCACCCCAGTAGATCTTCTTGACTCCCAACAACTTCATCGCCTCTTCCTGCTCCTTCTGCCTCACTCCAGGGTCTCCGCCGAATTCTCCTTTGGTCAAGACCATGAAGTAGATATCGACTTTTTTCTTGGCAAATTTGAGGAAAGTCCCGCCGCAGCCGTATTCAATATCATCCGGATGGGCTCCTAAGGCTAAAATATTCACATCATTCTCCTTTCTTTAAGATGGAAAGGCTTTCCGGACCACAGTTGAATAATAGATCTATGACAGATAAAAACGGCTCAAAGTCTCCGTAGAGCTGAGGATATTGGGGATGTTTGTAGTCCTGAAAGATGACCTGGATGCCCTCTTGCTCGAACAGCTCCAAATCCAGATATTTCGATCCATCCTTCCCCGAAAGATAGACATCGCCGTTCAGTTGGTGACAGATATCGGCCAGCCGCTCCGTGCTTCCTTCCTTTGCCCTCAGCTGAGAGGCAATGATGAATTCCTTATTTTTTATGCCCAGGGCGTGTGTCAGATAATGGATCAAATGAATGTTGATCTCGGCCAGACGCTTCCATTCCTGAGAATATGTTTTTTCAAAAAAATCGATATGATCCTGGAAAAAAGGAGCCTTGGAGTAGTGGGTGACCAACGCATTCAAATGTTTTCTGCCCCATTGAACCGTGTTGTTGATCTCAACCTCAAAGATTTTTTGTCCGAAGCTGTGAATCACGGGTACAGACAGCCACTGCCAGCCATCAGAAGTCTTGATTTTATTCCGGTTCTGCCATTCGTTCTTTTTAAACTGAACATTGTCCAAGAAGACGAAGACATCGCTCTGTTCGATCTTATCAAAATATCCCAGCCAGGGCAGGTACTGAGGTTGATGGATGGCGATGATCATTCAGAGGCGGCTCTCATCAACGGCCTTTTCGATGTGCAAAACTGGGGACTTGGACAGATCGATCCTTTTCGGATTATCCGGCGGTTTACCTTCTGAATCAAAGAATATCTCAATGACAGGCCGCAAGGGCTGGTCTTCATACGTCTTCACCACTCGGCCAATCTCGTTGTTGTTCAACAAAACAAAACTTCCTAAAGGATAAGGAGTGATGAAGCTTAAGAATTTTTTTACCAATCGAGGTTCAAAAGCGCTCTTTGCTTCCTGGACAACCTCCCTTACCCCTTCATAAGGAATGGTCTTTTCACCACGGTAGGGCCGGGGATGGGTCATGGCTTCGTAAACCTCGACAATAGCCACGATCTTTGCTGATTCAGAAACCTCCATGCTCTTTATTTTCTCTGGGTACCCGGTTCCATCCATCCTTTCGTGATGCTGGTAGACGACCTCCTGCGCGGATTCGGGCAAATCGCTGATATTTTGCAAAAGCTCCAGGCCATAGGAAGTATGCTTGATCACCTGGGCAAACTCATCTTTGTCCAGTTTTCCGGGTTTCTTGATTATTTTCTCCGGGACCTTGAGCAAGCCTATATCATGGAGCAAAGCCGAGACGCACAGGTCCAGAAGCTGCTTTTCCCCATAATCAAGAGCCATACCTATTCCCGAAGCTAAGATGCCGACATTGACAGAATGGGAATAAAGATAATCCTCTGTCTCTCCTAAAAAGCCAAAAATATTGATAAAAGAGACCAATGTATCCCTGTCAAATCGAAGCTGCTGGATTATTTTTTCCGCGATACTGAACACTCTGTTTCCCTGCACTTTTGTCCCCTGGAGTGCATCTTCCATGATTTTTCTTAGCTCAAGGACCGCATCCTCGTATAACTTTTTGGATGCATGCATGTCCACCATGGCCTCTTTTGCTTGGATCGCTTCTGAAATCAGGCCTGGCTTTACTCTGGATCTGGACTCCTGAGCTTTCCGCAAGATGTCAGACAATTTAACCATAGGTTTAAAGATCCAAGCCCGATATAGCTTTCTCGATTATATCTTTGCCAATTCCTTTGGCTTTCTTGGTGAACCCCAACAGCAAACACATGTCGCAGATTGTGTTGATCTCTCTCGGAACTCCCCCGGAATTCTGCCAGATCGAGTCATAAACGGTGCTCGCAAAAATACTATTCTTCGCCCCGGCAATTTCCAGCCTGTGGTTGATGTACTTCTGTGTATCTTTGTTGTTCAGCGGATTCAGGTGATATCTTATGGCCAATCTCTGTTTCAGCTGCTTGAATTTATCTATAATTTCCCGCAATTCCGGCTGACCGATGAGAATCAGAGTCAGAAGAAACCGGTCATTCAATTGAAAATTGAGAAGAAGCCTCAGTTCCTCCAAAGTCTTCGGATCTTTGACCGATTGAGCTTCATCTACGATGACCACTGTATCTTTATGCCTTCTCAAATTATGATAAAGCCGTTCGTTCAATTCCTGCAACAGCTGCGTCTTGGGCCAGCTGGGAGAGGTTTTAATGCCCAGTTGAATGCAGATCTCTCTGAGAATCTCCACCGGACTCAACAAAGGATTGGTCACCATAGCCGTCTCATATTTTTCCGGGGGCAGCGTCTCGAAAAGCCTGCGGCTGATGACCGTTTTTCCGCAGCCATAATCACCCGTGAGAAGCGCCGCTCCCTTGCGTTCCTCGATGGTATACATCAATCGAGTCAAAGCTTCCACATGTTCGTGAGAAGAGTAAAGGAATTTCGGGTCTGGTGTGTTCTCGAACGGCTTTTCTTTTAAGCCCCAGTAAGCTTCATACATGTTCTTAAAAGGAGGAACATACTGCTTATTTTAGTGTTAATAATAACTTAATTAAATCAAGTAAGTCAACTTATTCGCCTTAAAGTAAGCATTTCTATTGGCGTGACAACTAATTATGAAGGTATATAGACAGTATGTTACAGCGGCTGGTTCTCTTCCATCCTAACCAAGACCATCCCACCCTCCTCCATGGGCTCCGGATGGAGGGGAGCCACCGCCACACTTCTCCATTAGGCTTTATATTTCTCTCTCTTCGGAAATGGTATCGCTCCCTTCAAATTTTGAGCGTCATTCCCTCACCGTCCCCCATAAAAGCTTACTTAAGCACAAAAAAATGTTAAGATAACCTGGACAGGAAAGACCGTTTTGGTTTTTAACTGATGTCATTACGAGCGAAGCGTGGCAATCTTGCAGAGTGAAATTATAATGGAAATACAAATGTTCTCTCATTTTATGAGATTGCCGCGCTCCCTTCGGTCGCTCGCAATGAGATAAGATAACGGACTTATGATAAGTGAGTGCTGTGACCGATAAAGCTCAGAAGCAGCAGAGATCAGTCCTCCTAGCCTTGATAATCCTGAGCGCCACTTTATTTTTCTGGGGTCCGGCAGAAGCGGATGAACACATCCAAATCCCCGGGCTGATAGACATCCGCACCGATTTCAGCGACGGAGTTCACTCCCTCGAGCAGATCATTGAGCTTGTGGAACAAAGGGGATTCCCGGTCCTCTTCCTCAATGACCACGACCGAAAAGTCCTGGAGTACGGGATACGTCCCTTTCAGCACATCTTCAGAAAACGAGTCGAGCAGCCTTCGATAAACAAAATGGGACCAGAAAATTATCTCAATATGATCCGGAAAGCATCAGAAAAGCATCCGGAGACGATCCTCATTCCCGGGGCAGAATCCGCGCCTTTCTACTACTGGAGAGGACGTTACCTCAAGAAAAACCTGACTGTCTGCGATTGGGAAAGACATCTGATCATCATCGGCCTGGAAAATCCGGAGGATTACAGGGAACTGCCAGTACTCCATAACGGACTGTCAGCGAGGCATCTCTCATCACATATTTCCGTCGGTCTTTTTCTCCTCCTCATTCCTCTTGCGGCTGGCCTATATCTTGCCACCAGAAAGGGAATCCTCAGATATGCGGGAATCGCCATCGCTGTTGTCTTTCTCCTCCTCATCATCAATGCTCACCCTTTTCGAAGCTCACCTTTTGACCAGTATCACGGCTTCCAGGGGAACTCGCCTTACCAGGTTTTGATCGATTATGTGAATTCCAGAGGAGGGATGGTCTTCTGGAATCACCCAGAAACAAAATCTGGCCAGGGGAAAATAGACTTTATTCATAAGGCTACACCGCCCTATCCTCAGATGCTCAGGGAAACCGCGAATTACACCGGGTTTGCCGCTCTCTACGGAGAACACATAACTGTTACAGAACCGGGAAACATATGGGATGAGGTCTTGATGGAATACTGCGCAGGCCTGAGAGGCCAGCCTGCCTGGGGAATTTCCTCTGCGGATTTTCACCGGGAGGGCGCTGCCGGAGAGAAGCTGGGCAATTTCCCGACTCTGTTTCTGGTCAAAGAAAAAACCAAGCAGGCTGTATTAGAAGCGATGAGAAAGGGCAGGATGTACGCCTACCGCGGTGATGTCGCCTTGCCCAGGCTGGTGCTCGAACAATTCTCGGTCACCGACACAGAAACCTCGTGCAAAGGAGTCATGGGAGAGGAGTTGATCTTAAAAGGACTTCCTGAAGTTCATATTCATGTTTCTGAATCCTACCCGGAGAACGGAAATGAGGTGGCTGTGAGGCTGATCCGGGGAGGCCATCTTCTCCAAACTTTCTCAGGGAAAATCCCTCTGGCTATTCATTTCAAGGATGAGCATTCTGAGCCGGGCAAGAAGACATACTATCGCCTGGACGTCAAAGATAAAAAGGGAAGAATCATCGTCTCCAACCCGATCTTTGTTACCTGCAGCTCAACTGAGTAACTATCATTCTTCCCCTGACCGTTCCGACCCTGTAATTATGAGAGATCTCAATACTTTAGCTGGTGAAGCCTTGATCAACCCTGAAAACAAAGGCACAGCCGAAAAAGATCTGCCTCAGTCTGGATAAATATTATTGGGGGATGGCACGCACTCAAGATAAGGAGACTGATGATAAAAAGAATCCGACTTTAAGGGCCAGATTTGAAAACTCTTTCTGTTTTCGGACTTCCCGCTACTTCTTCAACAACTGCCGGATCCCACCCGCGATGGCAAACAGCAACAAAGCCTGGGTAAACTGCAGAAAGGCTTGAGCTTCGATGCCGAGGATGGGGCTGAGTGTCATCCTGGAAATGATCCCTATGATCAAGACGATTGCGGCGACAATGATGAATAAATCGATGAGAACAGAAACGGCTTTATCCACGGTTTTGACCTCCTTATCTCCCTGAATCACTTCGAATGATATTTCTCCCATTTTCCAATGTCAAGCATTTCGAGAAATAATATCAAATTGGGACGAAATCAGGTCAAGATAGACAACATCAAACCTCAGGGAAGTTGTTTTTTTTTCAATATTTAAATAGAATCTATACATAAACGGGTTTTCACCTTAACCTCTGCAGATAATGGCTTGGAAAGAAAGAATAAGGAAGCTGGGCTATTACAGAGATATTCCCTTACTCAGCCGCACTTTCTTCACCTCATTCAAGATGTCTCTCTCTTCGAGGGGCTCTCAGATCTCCTCAGCCAATCCCCGCCAAAACGGAAGAACAGAAGAAAAGGAGAAAATAGTCAAGTACGTCAATCTATGTCTGTATCTCAGGAGACGCCTCGGCTTTAAAGACTCCTGTTTGACCTCATCCCTCCTTCTCTGCAGCCTTCTCCGCCAGTACGGCATAGATGCCAGGGTGAATTTCTCCGCCAAGAAAGAGAACGAAAAGATGGCCGGCCACTGCTGGGTGAGTATCGGAGATGAAAAGATCTCAAGCGACTACACACCTATTTTTCGTTATCCCTGACAAGGAGGGTATGATGCTGTCTCTAGAGACTATCTTTAGAAAAAATGACAAGGTGCCCTGGCGTGTGATCGAAGGAGAGGCGATCCTGGTCAAGGTCGACTCAGGAGAAGTGAGTCATCTTAACGAGGTGGCCACGGAAATCTGGCAGGCTATCGACGGCAAAAGAAAAGTAGCTGATATCATCAAACACATCCATGACTCCTTTGAAGTGAAAAAAGAAGAGGCGGAAAAAGATACCCTGGAATTTATAAGAACGATGGCAGACAAAAAAATAATCGTTGCGGTCAATCCGCCGGAGAAAAAAAAGATCAAGTCAAAATGAGAAAATCCCTGGAAGTCAAGATTGCCGGGTTGAGCGCTGAAATACGAACAGAAGACATCCAAGCATTTTCCTTTTTAAGATCAAAGTTCATTGATTTTCTATCCAACCAGAAGAAAAAAGATCTCACGATTGAAATCAGAGGGAAACACCCCTCTTCCCCTGACCAGGCACTGCCCCGATTGGTTTTCGAGGAAGGAAAATATAATCTCATCTCCGAAAAAAAACCAGAGATCTCTCTCGGCCATATTGATCTGGAAAGGAGAAACGCCTGTATCTCTGATTTCGAGGACCGAGATAAAATCCTTCACTCGGTCCTGCTCTGCTTTGCTCTCTTCATCGAAAGCTCAGGAGGGATCATCCTTCATGCCAGCGCCGCGTATAAAAACGGCCAGGGCTTTCTCTTCCCCGGCCCTGCCAACGCCGGAAAAAGCACGATCCTCAAGCAGTTGAACGAATTTTCTCCACTCGCCGAGGAATGGGTTGCAGTCAAAAAAGACGGTAGCTCTTTTCGTATGGGGAGCATCCCCTGCCAAAACGCCTCGAACAAAAAGGCGAAACTTCACCATATATTTTTCCCTAAAAAAGGAAAACACGTCGTCTTTAAAAGACTTGGACAAAAGGAAACTGCCAAGAAAATCCTCAGGAATTGTCTTTTTTCCACGATGCATCCCGAGATTACGGGAAAGGTCCTGGCTGGAGTCGCAGAACTGGCGACGGAGATTCCCTGTTACGAGCTTGAATTCCCGCTCAACGTCCGGATAGACAGAGAAATCAATAAACTCACAGGATCAGATAAAAAACGACTCAACCGAAGGAGAAGAATTTTGCCAGAGGATTTTGACCTCTCCAGGCTTCATGAGCCGTTGATCCTGACCTGGAACTGCAATCTTCTCTGCCGGCACTGCCGTCCCTATCTGCCTCAAGAGGGAACTCTTTCCATTGATGATGTAAAAAAACATCTCGACAGACTCGCCAAGAACGGGATTCTATTCCTTCATTTAACAGGCGGAGAGCCTTTGGTCCATAAAGATTTTTGGAAAATCTCATCGCACGCACAGAAGAAAAAATTTGCTCTTATCCTTCACACCAACGGCACGCTCATCACTCCCGAGATAGGAGAAAAATTAAAGGATCTGAATTTCCTCCATGTTTTTGTCACGGTTTTGGGAGGCAACAGACAAACTCATGATTATCTCACGGGAGTTGAAGGCTCTTTTGAGAGAACCATCTCCGGAATGAGAATTTTAAAAGAGAATGACCTGGATGTCATCCTATCCACGACCCAGCTCAAGGAAAACCAGGAAGAGATCCCGCAGATGAGAGAGATGGCTGAAAATCTGGGAGTGAAATTCAGGATCGTTCCCTTCCAGACTCCGAACAAAAAAGAATACGAGGAATTCAACCAATGCTATCAGAAGAATTTTCAAGGAAGCTAGAAGAGAAACACCTTCCCTTCTTCTCTTCCATCGAGCTGACATCCCGCTGCAACCTGCGCTGCAAATTCTGCTATCTCGAACATTCTCAACACGATGAGCTGTCCACCGAAGAAATCAAAAGCTATCTCGACCAGCTGTCTTCGCTCGGTTCGCTCTTCCTCTGCCTGACAGGAGGGGAACCACTCCTCCGCCAGGATTTCTGGGACATTGCTCACCATGCCCACAGCCTGGGTTTTGCTCTAAACTTGAAGACAAACGGGACTCTGATTAACAAAAAAACGGCGGATCGTCTCGCCCGGCTCAACCTTTATCGGGTGGATATCAGCCTCCTGGGAGCGACTCCAGGCGTACACGACGGGATAACTCAGGTCAAAGGTTCTTTGGAAAAAACGATCTCAGGGGTCAAGCTTCTCAGGGAAAGGGATATAAATGTCTTCCTGATGAGCACGATAGTCAAAGAGAACCTCTGTGAGCTGAAAAATATAAAGGAGCTGGCAGAAAGAATAGGGGCTCAGCTGGCCACCACTCCCCTCGTCTACCCCAGTAACGACGCAGGCGAGGGACCCTTAAAACACCGTCTCAACGACGAAGAACTGGCCGCGTATTACAGGCAAACCCTTTCCCCTGACTTGAGAATCCTGCCCTGTGCGGATATAAAAAAAGATTTTTTGATCTGCCAGGCAGGGAGGACCGATATCAGCATCAACAGCCAGGGCAGAGTCTATCCTTGTCTCGCTTTACCCTGGGAAGCAGGTGACTTGAGAAAGGAAAGCCTCCAAAACATTCTGGAAAACTCGGAAAGGCTTTCTTTTTTCCGTTCCCTCCAAGGAGATGAATTCAAGGATTGCGTCGGCTGCAAGGATAGTTTCCTGTGCGCCCGCTGCTCCGGCTTAGCGTATCTGGAAAAGGGAGATATGCTTGGAATCTCTCCGGAAAACTGCCGACAGACAAGAATAGTAAAGGAGGTAACCCATGAAAAAGAAAAAAACCTACAAAAAGCCTAAGATGAAGACTGAAAAATTGACCATGTTCTCTCAGACCTGCAGGGTCAACGTTCACTCCTGCCCCGGGGCCACGACTCTCGGGCTGGCGAATGTCTGCCGCAAAGTATGAAGTCTAAAAACCAGCGGATTCTTTAGCTCATCGCAGAGGAGGCCCTTGGCTTGATTCACTCGGGAGAAGACAGACTGATCTTTTTTTCAACTCTCGCTTTAGACAGTGACCAGAAAAAGAGAGAACTCAAAAATATTCTTGAAGAAAAAATAGACTGGCAAGAATTATCAGAAAGAGAAACTAGCCTGCTTGTCTATCATAATCTAAAAAAATTATCGCTCGAGAACCTGATACCTCCCCCAATGAAAAGGAATTTGGAAAATTATTTTCTCAGCAACACCGGCTATAACATCATCTCCCTGGACAATCTGGCCCGGCTTATAAAAATACTGAATGAAAAGAATATACCGGTCATAGTCCTGAAAGGCGCGGTACTCTGTGAAACCGTTTATCCCCACATCGGCACCCGCTCTTTTTGCGACCTCGACATCATGGTCCAGCCCAAAGACCTGCAAAGGGTGAAAAGAGAGCTGGAATGTCTCGATTACTCCTTTTCCCCAACCGCCGCCCAACACCATCTCGTCGCCTGTCCAAGCTCGAACCATTCCATCCCGTTGGAAGTGCACTGGGACCTGGTGAACGAGACCAGCCCTTTCCAGAAGTATGCTTTTGAGCTATCCCTTGAGAGCTTCTGGGATGAAGCTATTCCTCTGAAGATAAGAGGCACAGACGCGCTCAACCTCTCTCCGGAGCACCAGTTGATCTATCTAGCTGTCCACATGCTCAAGGAAGGATACGCCAACAGGAAGTGGCTCGTTGACCTCTATTTTCTCCTTAAATCATTCAAAGGAAAAATCAACTGGGATAAACTCACCGAAGATTGCTGCAAATTCCGGGTGAGAAGGCCTGTCTATTACGCTCTGACATTGGTTGACAGGTTGTTTTATCTCGCCGAGATGAATGAAAGGTTGCTGAGCAGAAAAGTCTTAGAGGAACTGAAACCGCCAAGGGTAAGCCTTATCGAAAAAATGATCCTTAAGCAGGTCCTGAAGAACAGGCGTCCTGCTTCCAATTTAAAGCGTCTTTTTCTGTATTCATTTTCCATCGAGAGGTTTGCAGACAGACTCAAGGCCTTTTTGGCCTTGATCAAATATTCTTTCCAACTGCCCTTCCTCAGGTTTAAAGAAAGAAATCTCTAATATTTCGCTTTAATCCTTCTCTTTCAATTCACAAGCTGTGGTTCAGGCATAAAAATTCTTTTTTTTTCCAAACTGTCGAAACACAAAGACAAAGATTGCCGGAGATGAGTTGAGCCGGACTTCAATACTGGCTCAAACTGCCGTCTTTCTTCGCCCATCGGAGCGAAAATTCGAACAGCAGGAGAGCCAGGGGGAATAAGACTACAGCGAAGATAAGAAGGGCGAGAACCTCGGTTTTCACCTCAGTCAAAGAAAACCCGGCAAGGAGCACTCCTCTCAAGGCTTTTAAAGCATAGGTTATCGGAAGGAGATGGGAGATGGCCTGGAGAAATCCGGGCAGTATAGAGATCGGATAATAGACTCCTCCCAAAAGGTCGAACGAACTGGAGGCGATCCAGTTGACCGGATTCCCCCTCTTGAAAACCATCACAAAACAGGCAGAGATGATCCCCAGGCTACTGAAACACAGGATGGAGAGAAAGAGGATGACCAATATCAGCAGGGGCTGGGAAAAGGTGAACCGGATTCCAAAAACAAGCCTTCCGAGGAGGAGATAAACAAGGATGTTGAACGAAGAGTAGATGAAGTTCCATAGCGTGAGATAGATGACTACCGAAGATGCCTTGGTCGGCGTGATCAGCATAGCCTCCAGCGTCCCCAGCATCTGCTCCTGTCTGAGCGCGCTGGCCGAAGTCCCCAAACCCACACCCAGGAAGGTGGAGAAGGCAATCCCGATGAGCACGAACGGAAAATAATCTCCGCCAAACTCCTGGAGGTGAGGGGCTGCCGCTCTTCCGAAAAGCTTGGCGATAAAGAAAAAAGTCAGGGAGGAAAAGAAAATCCCGATCAGGTTCATCAAAAAAGCGGATTTATAGCTGATTTCTGTTAAGAAATCTCTCCTGATAAAGGCAGCTGCTTTGGTAAATAACACTCCCGCACTCTCAGGTGAAATATCGAAAAATATCTTCTATCGAGGCCTCCGGATCTTTCATTTTCACCCTCAACTCCGGAACAGTTCCGATAGCTTTGACACAGCCTTTGTCCATCACGGCGATCCTGTTCGCAAAATCCTCAGCCTCCTTTAAAATATGGGTGGTGAAAAACACGGTTCTCTTCTCCTGGCTCACTATCCTTTCCCTGATAAATCGCCGCAGTCTAGTAGCACTGTGGTAGTCGAGGCTCTTGGTCGGCTCATCCATGAACAGGATTTGGGCATCTCCCAGAAGGCTTCTGGCTACAGCCAGATGCTGCTTCATTCCTGTCGAGTACTCATCGAAGCGCGCATCGATGTATTCATCCATATCCAACAGCTCCACGAGGAAGTCGATTTTTCTCTTTGTCTCTTCGGTTTTCAGGTTGTAAAGGGCGCCGAAAAATCTTAAATTCTGCCTGCCTGTCAGCCTCCAGTAAAAACTTCTCTCCTCACCCGTTATCAGCCCGATCGACTTCCTTACCGCTTCTCCCTGTTTGACTGTATCGCAGCCGTTAACGGAAGCTGTTCCCTTTGTGGGTGTTATCAGCGTGCAGAGCATCTTGATCAAAGTGGTCTTACCGGCCCCGTTAGGACCAAGCAGGCCGAAAATCTCCCCCTTTTCGACGGCGATATTCACCCCCTCCACCGCTTTGACCACCGGCTTTTTTCTGATTACACGGGGAAGAAGATCGATCAAGTTGATCGAGGGTGTAAAAGACTTGGACAAATCTCTGGTCCTTATAACGCAGGTATCAGCCATGAACAGACTCTATAAAAAAATGCTCTTTTTCTCCCAGAAGCACTGCCGATTCATTCACATAACCTAGGAAGTTCCTTCATGTTCTTTAAAAGAATGCATGAATAAGATCGATTTCTGAACTTCACTCATTCTGAAGGCTTTTTGCTTGAGGAAAGCTTACCTTAAAGGAAAATTACAAGTCAACCTTGAAAGGGGGAACCGGCTTGCCCCTTCCAACGCCCGCTTCCTTTGCGTATATCATCCGCTCGTTAAGACATAAAGCGACGGTTCCATTCCATCCGGAGCCCATGGTGGTGGGTGGGAGGGATCTTGGCGAGGATGGAACGGAAACGGCGCTTTATCAGATATCAAAGGAGAAGCAGCTAGCTTGGAAGGGGAACTGCTTCAATCTCAACTTTATTAATAGCGTGTGTTGAATTTATTTTTTTTCAATGATATATTTAGTCCAAGTTGATCAAAGAAAAACGAAAATACACCCGGGCAAAGTATCTACTGCCCGCAGAACTCATTGACTCAGAGGGTAAAAATATATTTACCGGAAGAGCCAAGGTTAAAGATTTCTCCGATGAAGGGTTGAAACTCAGCTTAAACTTTTCAAAACTGAAGCCAGGCTCGACCGTAGACTTGAAGATTTATCTTCCCGAAAAAAAAATAATCACTTTGGTATCCGCGGAAGTGACCTGGAATAGATGCATCACCGACTCTTTGGAGCTGGGGCTGAAAATCAAAGATATAGATAAGGATGTCAAAGAAGAGATCCTGAACTGGATCTTTCCACGTTGGCTGAAAACAGAATTGGCGCCAAAGAAAAAAAAGGCAAAGAAAACAAAAACGAAGAAAAAGAAATAAAATCCCCAGAGTCTGGTGGACTATTCCACCTTTTCCTTAAAAGCCTGAAGCTCTCTTTCAAGGGCGGTTATCTTTGTCCCGAGCATCTCTTTTTCCTTTTGCTTTATCTTTAAAAGAACCCTGATGAGCATAGCTGCAGCACAGATCAAAAGGAGAATGCTCATGATAGACGCATTCAAGAAGGGGATCCTTATATCTTTCAAAAATGTGAGGACACCGATATCTGAAAGATAAGACAAGATGGTTAAAACCGCCAGGATGACAACCCACAAAATCATTTAAAGACCTCCCTCCGGGGATGTGATATTTTCCTTCAAAGTTAGACTGTTTCTTCCCCTCTGTAAACGAATTTCATTTACATCATTTTAAGCATTAACACACAGAAATGGCAATGTCAACAAAACCGAATGAAGGGAGATAAATGCATATTATTTTTTCCTGGTTCTTCTGAATCTGTCTCTACTTTCCTTATCCATTTTCTCAGTGGCGTATTGAATGATTATCCTGCCGCAGGTGTCTTTCCATTTCAGCAGAAAATCTTCTGTTTTTTCTGGATATATCTTCCATGATTCCCTTAAAAACCATCCCAGTCCTTTTTGTACAAATTTCTCGTCATCAAGCATGAGGGGCTCAATGATATTGAATAATCGTTCAATCGGGATATCCGTGTTTAAAACATCGATCAAGGTGACCGGAACAGCACGTCTTTTCCATTTCGACGAAGATCCAGACCATTCTTTTAAGGATTCGATATCGATGATTTTATTGGTGAAAAAATAGGACAAAGCTTTGCCACAAAGAACATCGGTATGAGCCCAATTTATGATCCCCTTCTCCAGCCAGTCTCCCAGCTTATCGAATGTCTCGGCCGTCAGCTTTGTTGTATTGGAATATATAAAGCTGATCGCAAAACTCGCATCCTCGTATTTGCCAGTCGATATCAGCTTATCACCCAGAAGTAAAAAATCGTTAATGGTGAAGTCTTTATTCCAGAGTTCCAGCCATTTATCCCTTTGAGACTCATACGTTTTCTGGTCAAGGCCGTAGGCGTCATATCCTTCTGTAAAATAGCGGGAGTATTTTTTTACGATTTCCGGGTTTGCGTTTTGTTCACAAAACCTCCTGATCTCGATAAACCTTTCTTCAATCTTTTTCATTTTTAATCCCCTTTTTCCTCAAAATTTTATCCGAAATTCCTTTTCAGTTATGAAAGCCTTAGGAGCTGCTCATGGATGTTCTCAAACCATAACTCAGCCTACCACACTGAAAATGAACCGGTCAATCTCAACATCCGACATCAAGACCAGGCCAAATGAGTTCTTATTCACATGTTTGAGTTGAGTTGAACGTGATTGCGCCAGGCAGTCCATCCCTAAGAATCCAGACACAAAAAAGAATGCTGAGGACTGGACTCAAACCGGCACGTTGGACAACCAGCGAGGAATTCTAAGCCCCGAACCGCCACGAACACCAGGCCATATTAAATTTCCCCTTACAAAATTATTTTAAAGAATCATGCAACCTTTTTTAGGAATTGCTGTATTTAACTATATAATTAAATAATTTAATAATATGAACAAAACCTGGCATCGAAACCAAAACAAACAGGGAACAACAGGAGCAAGGATATGGCTTTATTAACCAAATTGGAGGAGTTTTTCATGCTGGCCGTTTTCCATCATAACGGACCGGCCAGTTTGATGGATATTCGCGAGTATCTGCTGGATAAAACCGGCAAAGACTGGGCCATCGCTTCGCTCTATATCGCTCTGGACAAGCTGAAGAAAAAAGGCTTTGTCAAAAGTTTCAAAGGAGAACCCAAGAACATACGGGGAGGGAAAGCACTCAGATACTATCTTTTGACCAAAAGAGGGATTCAGGCCCTGGATGAAGCCTGGAAGATGCAGGGACCCATGTGGAAGGATTTTATCTCCTCTTTACCCCGGAGCAAGCAGACCGATGAATAAGCACGCTCAAATTCCAAGGAGGGCATTGAGTTTTCTCCTTAGATTCATGGAATTGGAGGAGCAGGAGAATTTTAAGGAGTACGGGAATTCCGTTTACAGAGAACTCCTGTCTGCCAAAGGCAAGAGGGCTGCAAGGATCTGGTTCTGGAGTCAATTCATTCGATCTCTGCCCAGGTTGGTCATTAAATCCATTGAAGGAGACATCAGCATGTTCAAGAATTACCTCAAGACAGCCATCCGAAACATCCGCAGACAAAAATTGTATTCCCTGATCAACATATCAGGACTTGCAGTCGGTCTCATCTGCTGCATGTTGATTCTGCTCTGGGTGCATGATGAATGGAGCTACGACCGGTTCCACACTCATGCCGATCAAACCTACAGGGCGATCATTGTCGACCCCAATGTGGGTCTGGATAAAAGTATCGCTGTCACACCCATCCCCCTGGCGCCTGCCATAAAAAATGAAATCCCGGAGGTTACCCATGCCACCCGGATTTCTCCAAGTGAAATGAGGTTTGTTTTTCAAGACAGCCGCTTCGACGAAAAAGGATTGCTCGTCAGTCCCGATTTTTTCAAAATATTTTCTTTCCCCTTTATCCAGGGGGATCCTGAACAGATAACGACTGATCTGAATACGGTAGCGATTTCTGAGAAAACGGCCAAAAAAATCTTTGGGACCATCGATCCCATGGGCCAAATTCTGCGCACCGAAAGGGGACCTGAATTTCTCATAACCGGAGTATTTCAGGATATCCCTTCCCAATCCCATCTTCAACCCGATTATTTGATGAACTTCCGGCATCTGGAACAGATGGGCAGGGATTTAAATCGATGGATGGATGTCTCTTTCTATACCTATCTGATGCTGGACAAGAACGCGAATGTCCAAAACGTTACCCAGAAAATAATCGAATGCCACAATACCCATCTTCCAGACCTGAAAGTGACCTATCGGCTTCAGCCCTTAAAGCAGATCTACCTCGATCCTCCCTTCATGTTTGACAACATTGCCCTCCACGGAAGCAGACAGAGTGTCATCGTTTTTTCAATCATAGCTGCGGCCATCCTGATTATTGCCTGCATCAATTTCATCAATCTCTCCACAGCAAGGGCTGTCCGCCGCTCCATGGAGGTCGGTCTGAGGAAGGTTGTCGGGGCGAAACGGAGCCAGCTTATCCGGCAATTTCTCAGTGAATCGGCCCTGGTCACAATCGTGGCTTCACTCCTTGCTTTCGGAGGCATGGTCCTCTTCTTGCCCGCATTCAATACATTGGTGAGCAAACAAATCTCCGTTGCCATCCTGAAAAACGGATACGTACTCCTCGGTTTCTTGAGCATTATTCTGTTGGCCGGATTGGCCTCGGGAACCTATCCTGCCCTGTATCTTTCATCATTCCAGCCGGCAAAAGTAATAAAAAGAGCCCCTGGCCAATCGATGCGTGGGTCCCTTTTGCGAAAAATGCTTATCGTCCTCCAGTTCACCCTGACTATTGCCGTGATGACAGGTGTCTTCACTTTAGAAAAACAGCTTCGCTATATACGCCAAATGGACCTGGGCTATGATAAATCGCATTTGCTCGCTGTGCCCATGCATCGTGATATGGCGCGTCAATATGAAACAGTAAAGCAGGAATTGCTCCAGAATCCGAATATTCTCAGCGCCACAGCCACCGCAAACCTGCCCATGTACCTGCAGAGCGCGGCCTTAACCGAAGAATGGGAAGGCAAGGCCATTGAAAAGAAAGTCCATTTAAAAATCTTGTGGGTGGATGAGGATTATGTGAAAACGTTCAGAATGGAAATGGCTGAGGGGAACTTCTTTTCCAAAGAACGGTCTTCAGACCAGTATGGTTTTGTCCTGAACCAGGCTGCTGTCAAAGCAATGGAAATGGAAGAACCCATCGGGAAACGAGCCACGATCAACGTGACAGAGGGGTATGTCATCGGGGTGGTAAAGGATTTTCATTTCCGTTCACTTCATCATACCATCGAACCCATGGTTTTTATCAACGAACCGTCTTTGTTTTACAACATGGTGATTCGACTCGCTCCCAATGCCCTGAAAACACAGGATACGATTCAATACGTGGAAACCCTTTGGAAAAAATTCGCACCAGACAATCCCTTCATTTACAGTTTTCTCGACGAACGGCTGAATAGCCTGTACCATGGAGAACAACTGATGGGCACCATCTTCCGTTGTTTCTCCGGACTCACTATTTTCATCGCTTGTATTGGTCTTTTCGGAATGGCCTCATTCACGGCAGAACAGAGGACCAAAGAGATCGGCGTCCGAAAAGTATTGGGAGCGTCCGTGCCCGGTATTGTGGGATTGCTCATGCGAGAATTTACGAAATGGGTTGTGCTGGCTAACCTGATTGCCTGGCCGGTCGCTTACTATTTTATGAACAAGTGGCTGCAGAACTTTGCTTACAGAATCAATCTGAGTGTCTGGATTTTCTTTCTCGCTGGTCTGGCGGCTTTCGGCATTGCCCTGCTCACCGTCAGCTATAAATCAATTAAGGCGGCCACCGCTAACCCGGTCGATTCCCTGCGGTACGAGTGACCGTCTTAAAATGATGCGACCCTTTCTTAAACACGGTCACTGATCATTCTCTAAGAAAAAATAAAATGTCAACCTTTTTCCATAAACAAGCGTCCTATCTATATAATTAAATAATTTAATAATATGAATGCAATCTTGATTCGAAACCAAGGCAAAAAGGGATCAACAGGAGCAAGGATATGGCTTTTTTGACCAAACTGGAGGAGTTCTTCATGCTGGCTGTTTTCCATCACGATGGACCGGCCAGTTTGATGGATATTCGAGAGTACCTGCTGGATAAGAGCGGCAAAGACTGGGCCATCGCTTCGCTCTACATCGCTCTGGACAAGCTGAAAAAAAAGGGCTTTGTGAAAAGCTTCAAAGGGGAGCCCAAGCAGGTACGGGGAGGAAAAGCACTCAGGTACTATCTTCTGACTAAAAGAGGGATCCAAGCCCTGGATGAAGCCTGGAAGATGCAGGAAGGCCTGTGGAAGGATTTTATCTCCTCTTTACGCCGGAGCAATCAGACCGATGAATAAGAAATCCCGCCCTCCTGGAAAAGCATTGAATTTTCTCCTAAGATTCATGGATTTGGAGGAGCGGGAGAATTTCAAGGAGTATGGGGATTCCATATACAAGGAACTCCTCCTCACCAGAGGCTGGAGGACCGCAAGGATATGGTTCTGGAACCAGTTCATCCGGTCTCTTCCCCGGCTGGTCATGAAATCCATCGAAGGGGACGTCGTCATGCTTAGAAATTATCTGAAAACAGCATTGAGAAATTTAAAAGTGCAAAGATTGTATTCGGCCA
>Ga0209427_10002408_pt1 | contig 22042 bp, 23 predicted proteins | sample DeeMarSWOR136_30_FD_187465 | JGI IMG/M metagenome (GOLD analysis project Ga0209427, IMG submission 187465) | Marine sediment microbial communities from White Oak River estuary, North Carolina - WOR-1-36_30 (SPAdes) (version 2) | ecosystem: Environmental > Aquatic > Marine > Intertidal zone >...
CCGAGGGGGTAGTTCTCTGCCCTTCTGAATTGGTAATGACCTTCGCCTCATTCCCTTCCATCACTGCAACACAGGAGTTCGTTGTGCCGAGGTCAATCCCTATTATCTTTCCCATGGATATACTCCTTTCTCAGAGGTTCAATCCGTATCTCCGGATCTTTCCTCTTCATTATCATTATGTGTGTTATTTCCCTCCACTGTCGAAGAGACGGCTTTCGCAACTTTCACTTTTGCCGGCCGGATCACCCTATCATGCATAATGTACCCCTTCTGAAAGTCCTCTACAACCATATCCTCGCCGTATTCTTCTGACTCCTCCATCATGATTGCATCGTGCAGACTCGGATCAAACTCCCTTCCGACCGTTTCAATCATCTTCACTTCATATTTCCGCTCAAGAAGGTCTCTTAGCTGTTTTTCGATCATGATGATCCCTTCATGGAGCGCGGTGAAATCTTTTGATGATTCTGCTGCACTCAGAGCCCTTTCGAAGTTGTCGATGACGGTAATGATATCAAGCACAATCTCCGATATCGCATACTTCTTATAGTCCTCACTCTCCTTTTGCACCCGTTTTCGAAAGTTCTCGAACTCTGCCTGTTTTCTCTTCAGTAGGTCTTCGTATTCGACAAGCAGCCTGTCCTTCTCTTCCAGAATCGCTCGCTGCTCTTCAAGTGTATTTCTCGCATCCAGGAGAGATTTTATTTCCTCATCACTGAGATCTTCAACCTGTTCCCTGGGTGTTAGGATCGTTATTTTCTCCATGGTCTCATGCACTCCTTCTTTTTTGGGAACATCTTTTTTCCTTCCATCGAGTGCATCTATGGGGATCTCTTCTTCTTTTACTTCTTTTGCAGAGTTATTTTTTTTTCTTATAAGGACACCATCGTCATCAAGATTTTTATTTTCGAAATCGCCCATCCTGCAAACTCACTACTTTTATTTATGTTCTAAAAAAAAGATAACGATAAAAGAAATTAACGTCAACTAAAACGTACCCCCACTCTGAGCATCTAACTCTTTATAGTATCTGATTTATCGATAAATGACCAGAGTTCAGAAATAATGAGACTGGACCGGAACAATCCCGCTGTTGTGAGTATCAACAGGTTCTCTGAGTGCTCGGCAAGCTCCTGCTCCTGAAGCATGAGAATAAAGCTGTTCAATTTAGGCAACTTGTCCTCTGAAGTTATTCCCCTCAACTCTTCCAACGATATTCCCGTTGCAGTGCGAAGCATCAACATCACTCTCTCATACAGCCGCTTTTTTCCCGAAATATATTCAGAGGATGCTGTGGGTTTGAATCCTCGGTCCAGTTTTTTATAGTAGTTGACAAGGGAGCGTGTGTTCCAGGTCCTTTTCGAACCAATGGCCGAAACTGCGGCGAGCCCAACTCCTATGTATTCCCCTCCCATCCAGTAATTGAGGTTGTGGTGCGACTCATACCCCTTTTGTGCGTAATTTGAAATCTCATACCTCCTGAATCCCTCCTGCAAGAGCATGTATGCCGTGAAACCGAAAAGCTTTTCATATTCCTCACTCGTGAGCTCGGAAAATTCACCGCGTGCCACCATTTGAGAGAGAGGGGTTTTCCCGGATAGACCAAGGATGTAAACCGCGAGATGAGTTGGTTTGAGAGCAACCGCTTTCTTGAGGTCAGCTCTATATATATCGGTCGCCGCTATTCCTAGAATCAGGTCAAGGTTGAGGTTGTCGATTCTCTCTTCTTTGAGGAGATCAACTGCCGTGAGTATGTCCAGGTTCCTGGTCTGCCTCCCCACCTTTTTAAGTACATCGTTGTCAAAAGTCTGTACTCCGAGTGATATCCTGTTTACTCCATGGGCGGACCAAAGCTTTATAAGACTTCGGGTGAGTGTTTCAGGGTTCGATTCTATGGTGAACTCGACGAGAGAATCGGTACAGAAGAGCTCTGAAATATGGCGGAGCAACCGATCGCAATCAGTAGGTTGCACCACTGAGGGGTTCCCCCCACCGATGTACAGAGTTCTGAGATTCTCACCTCTGTAAAATTCCAACTCTCTTATCACGTAATCTATATACCGGGAGACCTCCTCTTTATTCTTAATTTTGAAAGACGTAAAATCACAATAGGCGCATTTGTTTCTGCAGAACGGTATGTGTATGTAAAGAGATCTCAGTTCACGCGTCAAAAAAACTGCACTCCTATTGATTATTCGATTTCTATTGTTTTTCTCACTCTTTTATTATAATAGTAGTGTATACAAATATGGCCGAGAAAAAGAACGAAATAAAGAAAATAGTGGTAAACAGAAAAGCTTTCCACGATTTCACCATCATTGATAGAATCGAAGCGGGTGTCGCCCTGAAAGGTACTGAAGTCAAGTCGATAAAAAACGGAAGGGTAAGCCTGAATGAAGGATTCTGCTTCATTCAAGGCGGGGAAATATATTTAAAAAATGTTCATGTTGACCAGTACCCCTTTGGAAACAGGGTAAACCATGACCCAATGAGAGAAAAAAAACTTTTGCTGCATAAGAATGAGATTCGCAAACTGCATTCAAAGGTGAAAGAGAAAGGGTATACCCTTGTTCCCCTGCAGGTGTATGAAAAAAAGGGAATCATCAAGTTTGAGATAGGGCTTGCCAGGGGAAAACGCCTCTACGATAAAAAGGAAGAAATCCGTAAGCGAGACGAAGCCAGAGATCTGAAGAGAAGCTTCAAAGCTGCGAATCTCTCCGGTAAGCTGAGATAAGCTGGAGCTACTGACCTTCGTTCTCTTGAATTCCCAACTCTTTAAGCCGCTTTCTGAGCTGCGCAGATTCTTCTCTATCCAGATCCTTGCTTTCAGAGCCAAGTATGGCATTCAACCGGTCTATTATCGCATCAAGCTCTTTGAGCTGGCTAAAAAGTGTTTCAACCTCCATGAGTTCATTTTGGAGCACATCACGTTCCGCTTTTTTTAATTCATCTTCATCGGATTTTTGAGCAGTTGAAGTCGTCATTGCACCTTCTTCGACCTGGTGGAGCATCTCTTTCTTTTCCTCTCTCTCTTCCTTCTGTATAAACTCACCTTCCCCGCATAGACTGAGAATCGTTTGATAGAGGCGAGATGCGCCACCTGGTAGATCATCAGAATTATAATAGAGCGCAACGGCACTATCATTCATCGAAAAAGGAGGATAGTTAAAGGACCTTCGTCTCTTCACTCTATAATGATACATATTTTCCCATAATGCCCTGTAATTGGCAAAAATAATCCTATCGGGTTGATTCATCGCATCTCCCTTCAGGGTTCCCATGAGACAGATAGAAGGATCGCTCCCGGATATCCAGAACGATGGAAGGTCTACCCCGGTCAGCTCCTTTTCAGCACATACCTCGGAGGAATCGGGAAGGTGAAAGTGGCAGTTTCCCGTTTCTCCGAGGTTTGTATCAAAGAGAATTCGCAGCCCGACCTTTAAGGCCTTATCGGTTTTATTATCAATTCTATAGCTTATCAGCACACCATCTTCCACGCTGGTTTTTTTTCGTCCGATGAAACGCACGTTCTGCTCGATACTCAGCTTCTCTGTTTCCCATATGACCACTATTGACTTCCCGATATTGATGGCTCTTCTTGTGAAAGTCCCTCCCTCACTTCCAAATACAATGGCATCCCCATCTATGAAAATCACCGTATAGCTTGAGGGCGGTCTGTCATAAAACAGAAGGTCATTCTTTTTTCCCTTGACTGCTGCTAAAAAAAACCTGCCGCTCTCCTCATCCACATCAGCAAGAAGATAGTCATTTACAATGGTGGCAGCCTGTAACAGTGGAGGGAAGATGATGAGAAGGAAAAAGAGTATGAAGACTCTGTGCATTTTATTCAATGGTACTTTCAATCTTTTTCAATTTTTCAAAACCGAGCTTTAGGCTTTTCTCCTTTTGAGCAAGGGCTTGTTCCTTTATCCTTAATATATTTTCCCAGGATATGAGGGCGTTTATTCTCTCAAGAAGCTGTGATTCCTGCGCTTCAAGACCTGTGCTTTCAATTTCCTTTGCGTGTTCCAGTTCTCCTGTGAGCAGACTCAGCTGATCGTTTAGCTTATCGATCTCGTCGAGCAAGCTCTTTTCTCGTTCCTTGAGCTCTATTACCTCTTGTGTGAGCCGGTCGAGCTCGTCGGGTTTCAGCTCCGATACCTCTGATTCGACCTCGGTTGGTGCACCTTTCTCAGCTGTTTGGACCTGCTGCTCCTGAAGCTCAAGAAGCCTGAGCTTGAAACGAGCAGCCTCCACCTTATTACCTTTGGGATACCTCTCGAGCAGCTCCTGCAAGACATCTTTTGCGTCTGACCTTTCCCCCAACCCCAGCAAAGCCTCCGCCTTCCAGTAAAGGCTGTTGTCAGCATACTCGCGTGTTGGATAATTCTTCACGTAACGGTCAAAAATTCCTATAGATTCCTGCAACCTGCCCTGTAGAAAACTTAAACGACCGAGCAGGTACAGCGCGGGGCTGGAATAAGGACTTTCACTGAATCGCTCGATAACGATTTTCATGTTCTTTTCAGCCTCGATGTACCCCTTCATCTGAAATAAAGCGCTCCCAATATAGTAATAGCACGCAGCGGCATATTGTTTCGATCCCATATCTGTGAGTAATCTTCTGAACTCGATGAGCGCTTCTTCGTATCTATCCCTCTGAAAGAGCTCTTTTGCGAGCTGAAACTGCGCGTCTTCGACAAAGGCATTTTCAGAGAATAAAGGGAGAGGGCCCAGCAGAGCACAGATCAGTACCAGACTGCCGAATAAAGGAAATACTTTCTTCCTCATATGAACCTCGATACAAACATTGATTCAAAATTTGATACAAAATTTGTAGAGTGCTTTGTCATATTTTATAGTCGACATCAACACTTCGACCGATAAATTTTTTTCACGAAACCGGTACCCCTTTCCCGTTCAATCTTGTTCTCCGGTTCATACGGGAACAGTCTTATGATCGACGGTATACCCTTAAGAAAGATGGGACCTATGTCTGTGTCCATCTAGTTCCATGCGTAAAGAATCAATTGACAGGAATTATATAAATTTGTTATTATAGCAGGTGTACGTGTCGAAACTACAGCAATCCTCCCTCTTTACATTAATAGCCAATCTCTCAAAACGGTATACAAAATAATGGAGAATGGTGGACAACTCACATTTGAGGATGACCCCTTATTCGTAAAACAGAATAAAGCACACAAGTATCTTGAGGCGGGAGATTTTTCAGAGGCGATTGAACTCTTTGAAAACATATTGAAAGAAAATCCTAACTTTCCCGGTGCAAATGACGGAGTCAAGGCCTCGAAATTCTGGATAAACAAAAAAAACAGGCTGAAAAAGTATCTCGCCGCTTATGACAGGGGGAAACAGCTTCTCAAGGAATGGCGGGATTTTGAACGGTACATGAAGAAAAATGGAGTGAAGCACGGAAGGGTCACCTCCGCAATTCAGAAATTCATATTCGGCGATATCATCGAATCTTTTACAAAGGCCTACAGTGAGGGGATTGTACCGGACACCGGAATTCTCATCCAAATAGGCGATCTCTTCAAACGGCTTGGCAACTACGAGAAGGCAATCGATATATATGAATACGCACGGGGGTTTAATATAGAAGATTCTTCTCTTCTCGCAAAGCTTGGGGACTGCTACTTCAGCATCGATGAGACATCGAAGGCAAAGGTGCTCTTTCGGGAAGCCTTTTTTCTTGACCCCGGTCAGATCGAGCTCAATCAGATCGAATCACCTTTCATACACATGCTTTACAAAAAAACACTATCCACAATACAGGATCCCGAGGTTGCAGTATATTGGGTTCCAGTCATCGCTGAGCTTCAGAGCGCATTCAATGTGAAGCGGGAACCGAAACGGGGCGAGCTGGAGGAGCTCAGAAATAAAATAACGAAACTCGAGGAAGAGTTTCAGAATAACAGGAAAAAGCGCATGTACATAGAGCCAAAGTTGATCAACCATTATTTCTGGCTCATAGATACGCTTAAAATATTGTCGGGAAGCAAGAAAGAAATTGAGCAATCTCTTCAGAAAATCAATCAAATCAATCCGGAAATATTTGCAAAGTACCTGGCATAGCTCAGCTTTCTCACTGCACCCTGGTGTGTATTCATAAGAACTAAAGATTGATTTTAAAGGATATTTTTAATAATTTAATAGCAGAGGCACGATTATGGAGAATGCAATGAAAGTTGAAGCAATTCAAAAATTATCAGAATCGCTGAATGAGGAGAAGTTTACCCGTGCGACGCTCAGCAACTATACGATAAAAAATTTCAGCAATCTCGATCACATTATTAATGAAGCAAAGAAGGACGGAAACCTTGCAGATATACGAAATCTCTGCTCAGAACACCTCGTACACACCCCGACGAGCATAGCGGCATTGTACGTCATTGGAAAACTCAATTTCGAGGAGGAAACGCTCGACGAGGGTCATATTCAGAAGCTGATTAATCTATTCATTGACAATAAAAGGTTTAATATAGTGGAGTTTCTCTCCAAGGAAACCCTTAATTACGGAGAGAACAAGTATGCCCTTGAGGCTCTTTCCCAGTGCATGATGAACGAGAACAGGGAGAAAGAACTCTATGCGGTGTGGGAAAGGCTCGTAAAAATCGATTACGAGGAAGCCGACATCACGAGGAAGCTTGCAACAATAAAGGAAAAGGAAGACAAGATTGAAGAGGCGATTGACTATTACAAGAAAGCACTTCTCCGCTATCTCAAGAAGAGAATCTACAATTCTGTAGAAGAGACCTGGTTGAAACTGATCGAATTGACACCTGAGGATCTGAACTTCTTCCTGAACACAGAAAAGAGAATTGCGGACACCATGGGCATCGAGAAAGCGGCGTTTCTCCTCTCATTCCTCGTGCCCCACTACAGGGAAAAGGGTGAATACGACGTCGCCATCGAGCTTTTGAAGAAGGCTCTCAGCTACAATCCACGGGACAAAGAATCTCGCGACGAACTCGTTGAGTGCTACAAAGAGAAGTATAAAAACCACTCCCTTCTGACCGAATATCTCGAGAGATCAGGGCTGATGGAGCTCGCGGTCGAAATCGAGTCTGCGATCGATACTTTTGAAAAACATATCGTGTTCGATGTCGGGAACTACGTGTACCACAGGACCTGGGGGATCGGATTGTGCAGCGAGATCAAGGAGGATCACCTCATCATAAAGTTTAAGCACAAGCCTCGGCACCGGATGACACTACAAATGGCTCTTTCCTGTTTGCAGATTCTTCCCTCTGATCACATCTGGCTGTTGAAAATTAAGGAACCCGAAAAACTCCGGGAATTGATACTGAACAATGCTGAGGAGGGACTCAAGATCGTTATAAGGAGCAAGAACAACGCGGCAACGGTCAAGGATTTCAAGGATGAGCTCTTGAACGGAATTCTGACGAAAAAGGAGTGGTCAAAATGGTGGAGTAAAGCGAAAACCATTCTCAAGAAGAATCCCTATTTCGGAACCCTTCCTGAAAAGAATGATGTCTATTATATTAGAAAAAATCCAATCTCCTTTGACGAAGATATTTACAACAAGTTCAAAACAGAGAGAAGTTTTGACAGACGATTCGAGTTCTTCCACGATTTCATCACACATGGTAATATCGACTCCGATTTCTTCGAGGACATGTTCAAGTATTTCACTGGCTTCATTTCTTCGATTAACAACCTGAACGAAAACTCCCTCAAGAGTTACCTCCTGCTCAAAAATCTTAAAAAAACCTATAATTATTTACCCATTGAGTTCCCCTTTGATTTCAAGGATATGCTCCATAACCTGAAAGACATACATGCATACCTTCCCACAATTCCAGACAATGAGCTGAAAAAGAGCTTTCTGATCAATATCAGGAAAAACTCGAAGATCTGGCCCGAAATATACGTGAAATGTTTTTATGAGTTCCCAATGAAGTTCATCATCGATGAACTCATCGCCCAGGGGCACGTGGACCGCGTGAATGAAATGATAAAGAACATTCTTGCCCACTACAGAGAGTACACAGACCTGTTCATATGGATCGGGAAAAACATGATCATTAGGCAGGTTGATACCAACCTAAAGGTCGACTTTGATCATGCGGTTATGGGATTTACCCACCTCCTCGAGATTGCAAGCAGGGAGCTCATCAATGAGCGGAATGTTGTACAGAACAGGAAGCTCTTCAATACGATCGTGGATATCCTTTTCAAGGATAACCTGCTCATCGAATATATCAAGTCTGCTAAAGAAGCGAAGGTAAAAAGGCTGATTCCCACAATCTTTAACATCGGTGAATTGAAGGATGAACATATTATAAAGATGCGGTTCGCGATTAAGTCCTTCCATCCGCAGATTGTTTTCGAGGACGAAGTGGAGAGCGTACATAACACAAGGCAGTTCCTCGTAACCCAGCGTTCATACGAGCTGAAACAGAATGAGCTGAAGTATCTCCTCGATGTGGCAATTCCCCTGAACAGCCGTGAGATCGGCCAGGCAATGCAGAAGGGAGATCTCAGGGAAAATGCCGAGTACAAATTTGCACTTGAAAAACAGGAGTTCTTAAAACAGCAGGTGAAAGTGCTTACCGAAAGCCTCAACAGGGCCCAGATAATAAAGCCGGAAGAGATCAAAACTAACACCGTATCCATTGGAACCATGATCACGTTGAACAGTATAGATGACGATAAAACTGAGAAATATACGATTCTCGGACCGTGGGAGTCTGATCCCTCCAAAAAAATAATATCCTATACCTCACCGATTGGGGAAACCCTGCTGAATAAATGTGTCGGTGATTCGGTCGACATGGGTATAAAGAACAACAAGAAGCGCTACAAGATACTGAAAATCGAAAAGGCTCTTTTTTAGTAAGGCGTATCAGAGGTATATTGATACTCCCTATCTGATCCAGTGAGTTCTCCCCAGGTTTTATGCTCCTGCACACGGGTAATCCGGACAGGAAGCAACTTCCTGTTGAGATTCCCTCCCGTTCTAATGCCAAATAAAGCATCTCCTTCAATGCACACCCGAATGTAATTGTCCGTAATCCCTTCCCACCTGCCTGACCCCTTTTCTCCTTTTGATTCGAACACAGCCTCCCGCACCTTTCCGCAAAACTGCCGTCTGTACCGTTCGTTTAGCTCCTCTCCGAGTGCGATGAGCTCCCTGCTCCTTAACGCCTTCTCTTCATAAGGGACGTCGTCGGGCATGTGGAAGGCCCGGGTCCCTGGCCGGGGTGAATATTTAAACACGTGGAGGGAGCTAAATCCGATCTCTCTTACCAGTTCGAGGGTGTGCTGGAAATCCTCCCGGTTTTCCGAAGGGAAACCAGCGATAAGATCTGTGGCGAGGTGACTTTCAGGGCGGAGCGCAATTATTTTTTTCACCAGGTTCATGTATGTATCCATCCCATATGGTCTTCCCATCAGAGCAAGGATTCTGTCACTTCCGCTCTGAAGGGGGATGTGAAAGTGCGGTGCGATTCGAGGTTGAGCGATGACTTCGATCAGGTCGTCTGTAAAGAAAAATGGCTCCACAGAGGAAAGACGTATCCGAAATGATTCGTCTATCTCTTGGAGCTTGTCCAGAAGAACGGAAAGTCCTCGTTCTGGCTTTCGAGAAGTACTGCTTGAGCGATAATCTCCCAGATTGATCCCTGTGAGCACGATCTCTCTGTAGCCCTGTGCTACCACCTGCTGTACATATGATAGAATCTCTGCCGCCGGTCTGCTGCGGGACTTTCCCCTCGCCATCGGCACTTTACAGTATGCGCAGGCCATACTACAGCCGTCTTGCACTTTAACGAACACGCGTGAACGATGGGGGCTTGCAGCGCCGGAAAATTGAAAGGTAAAATCTTTCTCCGGAAAGAAAAGATCTTTCTCTAGAGGTGCTGTGGGAAACCCTTTGATAAGGGAGTCTATCAGTACAGGAATCGCAGCCTTTGTGCTGTTTCCAAGCACAAAGTCCACACCCCTGATTCCACGCAACTGCTGAGCATCGGTCTCGGCATAGCAGCCCGTAACGATGACGATGCCTCCCGGCTTTTTAGCCGCGAGCGCCCGATATACGGATGCCCGAGATTTTCGATCACTCTTTTCCGTAACAGTGCAGGTATTGATGACCGCAATATCTGGCTGTACACCCTTTCTAAAATCGACTACAGCGAAACCGGCATTCTCAAGTTCACTCTCCAGGGACTCACCTTCGAACTGATTGAGTTTACACCCATGATTGATAATTGCGACAGTCAGTGCTCTCTGTCCCATCGATGAAGACCCCTCTCCACTCTTTACAGAGCAATAATATTCAGTACATAATATGCATAGAGCAGGGCAGATGAAAAAGGAAAATCATTATTGAAATGATGGGGAAATACTTCCAAAATAGCTATTATTGATAGGTTGATTCGAGCTCTGTTTGTTTGCTGATAACCTTAATGAGCGCTTCTTTCAACGCAGGATCATTGGGTTTAAGTGTCAGGGCTCTCTTGTAGTCCTTTTCCGCCATTTTGTAATTCATCATTTCCTCATACACCTGAGCCCTGTACTTGTAGAAGAGATAGTTGTCCTTCTTGAGCATGATGCCGGCCGAGAGAGCCGTTTCTGCCAGGATGAGTTTTCCCTGACTTTGGTATATTCGTCCTATATAGTAGTAGCTGTAGGCATAGTTGGGATTATAACTGACCGATTTTTGCAGGTAGGAGAGGGCATCAGGATATCGCTTCATCTCCATGTAAGACCTGCCAATTGTTGTAAGTAGTCGGGTGTCCCTTGAATTGAGTTTCAATCCGTCTTCACTGATCTCGATAGCCTTACTGTAATCACCGGTATTCAGATAGCACCAGCCAAGGACTGCATAAATATCGACGTTGTTTGGACTGATTTCCTTCTCTCTCAACAGAACCATTTCAGCATCGTAATACTTCCCCTGTTTGTAGAGCTCGTACCCTTCCTGAAAACTTCCAAAAAGGGAGAAGGAGGAGATCAGGAAAAAGATAAAAATTATAAACAAAAATCTTGTCAAGATCTTTATTTTCATACCATCTGCTCTATTTCTTGTCAGATTCTCTTGGTTCTTCGACCTCGACTCCTTTATGGTGACCCATGGCCTGAGGACCCATCGCGCAATTCCCGTTGAAAATGCACCCACTCTCGATGATAAGGTCTGGCGTTTTCACATCCCCGTTGAGTTCGGCCCCTTTTAACAGCTCGATCTTCTGGAGAGCTTCTACATTTCCGATGATCTTACCGTAATTCGTAACCACACCCGCCTTTATGGCTGCTTTCACCACTGCATTGGGGCCAAGGATGAGGTGCCCATCGGCATCGATCTTGCCGTCAAACTTTCCCTTTATCATGAGAGACTTTTTAAATTTCATTGTACCGGAAAAATCGATGTCCTCTGCGAGAACGGTATCCACATCTTTCTCTTCAACCATTTTCGTATCATTGTTCTTCACCATAGGATTACTCCTTCAGATATGCTGTTGGCTCTCGTATTATAAATGTGCCTATTTGTGATCATTTTCGGCAAATAGAATCTCTTCTAAACCTTTTTCAACTTTTCTGGTTTCCATTTGTGCCAGGCGACTACGAGCGCAGATGCCACAAAAATCGAGGAGTAGGTTCCCACGATCACACCCACAATCAGCGCAAAGGCGAAGTCACGCATCATATTCCCGCCAAAGACGTAAAGTGCAATGAGCGCAAGAAGTGTGGTTCCAGAGGTGATGAGCGTCCTGGATAAAGACTGGTTAATGCTCGTGTTAAAGGTAAGCTCATACTCTTCGTAGGCTTTCGAAGATTTCAGGTTTTCACGCGCTCTATCGAACACTACAATCGTGTCGTTCAACGAGTAGCCGATAATCGTAAGAATCGCAGCGAGCACGAAGGTGTCCATTTCTTTACCAAAGAAAGAGATAAAGGTCAAAACCACGAGTACATCGTGGAAGAGCGCAGCAATTGCCGCAACGCCAAATCTGAACCTGAACCTGAATGAAGTATAGAGGAGTATTAATGCGAGCGCGGCGACACCAACAAGATAGGCTGAGCGCAGGAGATACTTGCTTATTCTCGGACCGACGATGTCTACTCTTTCGAACACCACATTCGCCATGCCGAAACGGTCGATGAGGGCATCCTTGATGTCCCGGATAACCCTGTCATTATCCCGTTCCCGGGCAAGCGTTCTGAGGATGAAGATGTTTTTCTGCGGATCATCGATCCTCTGCACGTTGTTCCCGTACCCCGTTCCGATCAACACATCCCTCACCTCACCAATACCAACTGACTTATCCAGAAGATCCACCTGCAGCACGTTTCCACCGGCAAAGTCGATACCCATCTTCAGCCCGCCATGGATGCCTATATTGGCCAGACCTGCAACGATTATGACCGCAGATACGATATAGAAAAACTTTCTATGCTGGATTATCTTGATGTTGATGAAATGGAGCATCTTTTCCTCTTATACACGAATGATAACTTCAGATCGACAGTTTTTTCACACGAAATGCATCGACGCCGATATCGAAAATCAGCCGTGTTACGAATATTGCGGTGAACATATTAATCACGATCCCGATGCTCAACGTAACGGCAAACCCCTTAATCGGACCAGAGCCGAACTGCGAGAGCACAAAGGTGGCAATCAGAGTCGTTATGTTTGAGTCGAGTATTGTCCTGAATGCCTTCTCGTACCCCGATTGAATCGAAGCATGAACCGTCTTTCCGTTCCGGATTTCCTCCCTGATCCTCTCGAATATGATGACATTCGCGTCCACTGCCATACCGACCGTAAGAATCATACCCGCAATTCCGGGGAGGGTAATTGTGAAGTTGAGCCACGCGAGCGCCCCGAGGAGGAGAAACATGTTCAGTGCGAGGGCGATATCTGCGATCAGGCCAGCGAGTTTGTAATAAATCAGCATGAACAACACCACAAGGATTGATCCGATGATGGCCGCCTTGATTCCTGCCTGTATCGAATCTCTCCCCAGTGACGGCCCGACGGTCCTCTCCTCCGCAATCTGCAGCGGTACAGGAAATGCTCCGGCTCGAAGCACCAGTGCCTGGTCTTGGGCATCCTTCATGGTGAAATCACCGGTGATTCTGACCTGCCCGCCAGGGATCCTTTCGCGAATCAGAGGCATGGAAAGTATCTTGTCGTCCAGGACGATTGCGAGTCTTCTCCCCACGTTCGCTTCTGTGATCCTGAGAAACTGCTTGGCGCCCTCGGTAGAAAGGGAGAAAACCACCTCGGGCTTTCCGAACTGGTCCGCCTGCACACCTGCTCTCTTTATGCTGCTGCCGTCGATGAGCGCTTCCTTTTCAAGAACGACTGCGCGTTGGCGTTCCAGCACGTCATATTTATTTTTTACCCAGAGGTAGGCGAGAAAAGAATCCTGTGGAATGGTGGAGGAATCAATGAGGATTCCCTCACCATCGAACATGTCACGCCGCAGCTTGGTCGATGTATCTTCATCCACGAGAAAGAACTCGAGCAGACCCCTCCCCATCACGACATTTTTTGCCCGGTCAGGATCTTTGGAGCCTGGAAGCTCTACTACGATCCTGTCCTCCCCCTGGGTGGTAATAGAAGGTTCCGAAACACCGAACTTGTCGATCCTATTGCGCAGGATTTCGATCACCCTTCTCATCGCATCTCTCACTTCTTCCTGAGAGAGCGATACACCTCCCGCTCTCCTTTCGAGCTCCTCATAATCGGGTTCTAAAACCATGTACATACCGCCCTGCAGGTCCAGGCCGAGATTGATGATCCGGGTCCTCAGTTTTTTCATTTCTTTAATAGAGAGCCTTGTCTCTTCAGTGTAATTCATCAGGTCTTCAGCGGTAAGGTTTGATAGTTCCCTGTCCTCGCTCGAATACCGGATGTACCAGTTGAAGGTGGGATAGAATCCCCACACTGCAATACCGATCACGATCAACACAATGAGTACTCTGAAGATCTTGTTCATGGCTCTCTCTACGCTTGTTTATCCTGGGTTATATGTACACTTACCCAACCTTCGTAAAAAAAAACGTTCAATTTTTCGAATGTGAAAAAGTAGGCTATGCGTAACGTTTGCTGAACTATGCGAGCTCTCCTGTCGAGGATGAGATGCAGCAGTTATTCTTTTTCTTCCTTTTTCTCTTTTTCTGCCTCCTCCTGAGTGCTCGTCTGAGCCCTCGCCGATGAAGATTTGGAAGCCACGACTTTACTGATGGAAGATCTGTTCAGCTCGACCTTCACGTTGTCCGCTATTTTTACAATGACCAAGTCTCCCTTTATTCCTGTCACTGTTCCATGGATCCCGCCAATGGTTATTACCTTGTCGCCCTTACTGAGGTTGCTTAGCAGGTCCTGGTGCTGTTTCTTCTGTCTTTGCTGCGGCCTGATCATGAGAAAATACATCACTGCAAAGATCGCTATGATCATAAAAATGAGTGACATCGGACTTCCGCCGGAGCCCTGTGCTCCTCCAGCACCACCACTCGTGCCGGTCATACCGTAAGCAAATAACTGAGTAACCATACCTTTAAATCCTTTCAATCATGATTGTTTACTTTCTGTTTTTCATCCACGTAAACCTGAAAAAAGTACCACAACAACTATGTTCAGTCAAGCTTTTTTGTTTATATTGACTTGCGCCCTCGCTTTTGGTAATGTTCAGACAGATTCTGGAGGGAAAAATGAAACGAAGCACATGGATGAGGATTATTGCAATTGTCGTGCTTGCAGTGCTCGCCGCGGTTGACGCGATCGTCGTATTTGTGCCTCTCGTTGCCCTGGCTGGCATCGTCATCCTTCTCTTCAAGCCGAAGTGGTTCCGCACCTTTATCAATGATCTCTACGATTAGTTGACTTTACCGGGCAAATCCCTTTAATTTAGAAGCGGTGTAACGCTAAAAAACAGAACAGCTGGGTGAGCTGAACAGAAATAATTCTTATAAAAAGGAGAAGAAAATGGGAAGAGTGTACAATTTTTCTGCAGGGCCTTCGATGCTTCCGGAAGAGGTATTAAAAATCGCCCAGCAAGAGATGCTCGACTACAGGGGAACAGGAATGTCCGTTATGGAGATGAGCCATCGATCCAAAGCGTTTGATGAAATCATCAAAGAAGCAGCTTCTCTCCTGAAAACGATAATGAACATACCGCAGAACTACCGTGTGCTCTTTCTCCAGGGTGGTGCTTCAACCCAGTTTACAATGGTTCCGCTGAACCTCTTTAGAAAAAGTAAATCCGCAGATTACGTGAACACCGGTTCGTGGTCTACAAAAGCGATCAAAGAGGCAGCACGATACGGAAAGGTGCATGTGGTGGCCTCCTCGGAGGATAAAAACTACACCTATATTCCAAAACTCGAAAAAGACATGTTCGATCCCGACGCAGATTATGTCCACATCACCACAAACAATACGATTTATGGAACCCGTTATACCTCTTTTCCAGATAGTGGAACCGTGCCTCTCGTGGCGGATATGTCCTCGAATATTCTCTCCGAAGGGTTGGATGTATCTCAATTTGGACTGATATACGCCGGTGCGCAAAAAAATATTGCACCAGCAGGACTAACCGTTGTAATCATCCGAGAGGATCTCATCGGACATGCAATGGATATCACACCCACCATGCTCGATTACAAGATCCACGCGGATAAAGATTCCCTCTACAACACCCCTCCCTGCTACTGCATCTACATAGCCCTTCTGGTTTTTAAATGGCTTCTAAAAATCGGAGGGATAGCCGAGATGGAGAAAATAAATCGGGAAAAGGCAACACTCCTCTACGATGTGATCGACAACTCAAAGCTCTACCGTGGCACTGCACGATCGGAAGATCGCTCAATCATGAACGTGACCTTCGTACTCCCCAGTGATGAACTCAACCAAAAGTTTGTCAAAGAATCGGAGAAAGAAGGCTTCGTATCGCTCAAGGGTCACCGATCGGTCGGTGGGTTGCGTGCAAGCATCTACAACGCAGTCCCACTCGAAGGCGTGAAAAAACTCATCGACTTCATGAAACAGTTCGAACTACAGAACCGATAGGGGTTGAGATCCATGTACAGAATCCAGACCTTGAACAAAATCTCCCCTTTGGGGCTGGATCATTTTCCGAGAGACCTCTATGAAGTTGCTTCTGATTTGCCGCACCCCGATGCGATCATCGTCAGGAGCTTCAACATGTTCGATATGGAACTTCAGACAACCCTGCGGGCAATCGCCCGTGCAGGAACGGGAGTGAATAACATTCCTGTGGAAAAATGTTCCGAAAAGGGTATCATCGTCTTCAACACGCCTGGAGCGAATGCGAATGGCGTGAAAGAACTCGTGCTCGCCGGACTCTTCCTTTCCTCGCGGAGGATAATAGAAGGGATGGAATGGGCTAAATCACTTGCCGGAAAGGGCAGTGACGTCGAGAAGCTCGTTGAAACGGAGAAATCGAAGTTTGCGGGTCCTGAAATCAAGGGGAAGAGGCTCGGAATCATCGGTCTCGGTGCTGTGGGAGTCATGGTCGCAAACGATGCGGCCGCCCTTGGAATGCATGTCACCGGATACGATCCGTTCATATCCGTTGAATCGGCATGGGGACTATCGCGGGATATTAAGAGGGCGAGCGGGTTCGACAGCCTCCTCTCCTCTTCTGACTACATCTCGCTCCACGCCCCGCTGAGTGAACAGACAAAAGGAATGATCAACAAAGACAAGTTTGCCCGAATGAAAAAGGGAGTACGGTTGCTCAACTTCGCTAGAGGCGACCTCATCAGCAACGGGGACCTCAAAGAAGCGATCCAAAACGGCACCGTTGAAGTGTATGTGACAGATTTTCCGAGCGATGAACTTTTAAACATGAAAAACGTGATTCCAATTCCCCATCTCGGTGCATCCACCCCGGAAGCGGAGAATAACTGCGCGGTCATGGCAGTAAAACAGCTTCGAGAATTCCTGGAGAAGGGGAACATTAAAAATTCCGTAAACTATCCTGACTGCGAGATGGACATTTATGGCCAGAAACGTGTGGTAATTGCCAATAAAAATGTACCCACCATCGTCGGTCAGATCACCTCAATTTTTGCAACTGAAGGCATAAACATTTCAGAGATGCTCAACAAATCAAGGGGAAGCACGGCATACAATATCATCGACATCGACAGTGACGTGAGCAACGAAAGTATCGAGAAAATTCATCGTATTAAGGGAGTGACAATGGTGAGGGTCATTTGATGTGGTTTCTTGCCAGGGTCCATCCCGCAATGCTCATCCCGTCAAGGATTCTGTTCTTCTGGATCAGACGGTCGATCTCCTCAGGGCTCAGTGGAACCACCTCAATTTGCTCTGTTTCATCTGGATTGGCTTCCACCTTTGAAAGGTTCCAGGCTATAAAAACCGTACAGTATTCATCTGAAAGACCGTTGTAAGGAACGAATCCCCCAACCCGCTTCAATTTCTTGCAATCGTATCCAGTTTCCTCGATGAGCTCTGCTCGCGCTGCATCCTCTTCGCTCTGGCCATCCTTTATACCGCCGCAGGGAATCTCGAGGGAAGCCTCATCCATCAGATACCTGTACTGCTTTACGAGGAGAATCTTCCCGTCTTCCGCTACCGGAATGGTCATTGCGCTCCCCCTCGTGTGCATGTAAAAATAATTCCCTTTTTTCCCGCCGGGCAGCTCAAACTGCTTGTGATGAATGCTCATCCATGGAGTGGAGAAGATTTCTTCGAAAAGAAGAGTTTTCCACGAAATAAAACGTTTTGCCATTATCTCTTTTATACACCCTACCAAAATTGTTACTATATAAAACCATAATTACCTATGACCGTCAAGGAATTCCCGTTTTCATGACAAGGAATGTTTTTGTAACAGGGACAGTGACGACAAGAGCGATTTACCCTGAGGCATAATTAAGGGATCCACCCTTTTTCTTCCGCTTGTAATTTTTTTAGTCTTTGCTATAATCAATTGCAGAGGTAAACGGACCATGAAAAAAAAGCAGCTCAATCTTTTAGGGAGCTATGGTCTATGTGCATCTAAAAGGCTGGACGATCGAGCGAAAAGTCTCTCCTTCCTGAACCCGGAAGAATGGGTAAGTGATTACGATGTTTCAAAGGAAGAACCGATTTCTCACGTTGCCGCTTATAATGCCTTCGGTGAACAGCACGAGAACATCATTACACGTTCGCTCTTTAAAGGAGGATCCTCTGTATACCATCGATGAGGTGCAGAGGGCAAAACACATCCTCATGAAGATCTATGAAAAGGCACGCTCCAGGGACACATTCAGAATAACTATCCATGAGGGCCCCCATAAATTCGATCGTGCAATGCAGGCTGAGGCGCGGGAATGGTTCGATCGTTGGCTCAAGCGATCATGAAATCGACGGGAAGATGCAGATCGATGTGTGCGACCCTTCATACTGTTGGTTCCTTCGGTTATAAAACCGAAAGAAAAAGTCCACAGGTCTTTCCAGCTTCATTTAGGCAAAATCGTTTCAGATGTTTGTATCCATTCATGCCTCGCGACATTCCCACACTTGACATATGCTCTGTCCTGCTCTACCATTGTTCGGGGTATATTTTAACAGTGCGTGTAGGGAGTGAGTCATGATACGGGTGAGTCTCATAGGGTTCGGGAGAACGGGAAAAGTGGTTGCAGAGGGGATCTGCCTCCAGGAAGATGTGGAACTTGTGAGCGTATTTAAAAAACAGAAGGACGAGTTTGTCGGGAGAGATATAGGTGAGTATTTTAAAAAAAAGCCTACCGGGTATTGCATCCATCAGATAGACGATTTCCAGTCTGTTATCGAGAAGACCCGGCCCGATGTCATCATCGATTTTTCCAAACCCGAGGCAGTGGTCAGTTATATCACAGAGGCCGTGGAAAATGGTATCAATCTCATCATTTGCACGACAAACTTTCGTGATGATCAGAGGAACTTCATCAATGGCTTTGGCGACAGGATCGGGATCGTCTGGGCTCCGAATGTGACAGAGGGGATCAATATCCTCATCTCTCTTGGAAAAATCGTAAAATCTATCTGGCCTGAGAGCGATATCGAAATCATCGAATATCACTTTTCAAAGAAGAAGGATATATCAAAGACGGCACTCAAGGTCGCAGAGGCTATTTCAGAAGCCGATGAAATCAAGATCGGAAGAAAGCGGAACGAACCGAGAATCGGAAAGGAGACGGTCATTCACACTGTCCGGGTTGGAGGGATTATCGGGAAGCATACGTTAATCATAGGACAGCCCCATCAAACACTGACCATCACACATGAATCAATCGATCGCTACGCATTCGGCAAGGGTGCATTAAAGGCAGCCCATTGGATTATGGGGAAGAAGGGGCTTTATTCAATGGTGGACGTTCTTGATTTATGACCGGAATCCAAGTCGATGGAATCAGTTGTCTGTAAAGACTCTTCCGAGCTTGGTAAGCTGGCAGCATGGAACGCAGCACGCATATTGATCGAATCGATAGAGAGGAAGGGTAGTACGAGCATCATACTCGCTACCGGCACGAGCCAGCTGAAAACCCTCACTCATCTCGTGCGTGTTCGGGGTATCGATTGGTAAAAGGTTGTCATGTTCCACCTGGATGAATATATCGGTCTGCTTCAAGACCATCCTGCAAGTTTCAGAAACTACCTCACGGAACATTTTCTCAGGCATGTAGGACAGCTGAAAGATGTGATAACATGCAGAAAAAACAGGCTCTTTGTATTTGTATACAGATCGTAATGGCTACAACGCTCATCCTTTTCATGAGCACCTGCGGAAGCATAGAGGTCAAATTCGTCGATTCAGGCACATCATCGGCGCCAACAATAGCGAAGGAAACTCCTCCCGAATCCCCGGAAACGGTAAAAACACCCAAAACCCCACCTCAGGAAGAAAAAACCTCGTCGGAGCAGGAGCCGACGGAGAAAACCCCTGCAGGCTGTTTCATCTGAGGCAGAACCTGTCACTGCCAAAGAACAGGTTCCACAGCCCTCTGAGAAAAAGGAAACTCCCGAAAAACCGTCCGTGGGACTGTTGAAGCAGCCCACACCCGAGTAAAAACAAGCAAAGGAAACTGCTGGACCGGATAAGGGCTCACAGGAACAGGCCCAGATCGAAACATCGGAAAAGGATGCCGTGGAAGAACCAGCACAGAAAGAGAAGTCTCACGTTCTGAAGGAGGGCGACCAGCTCGTCGTTGCAGGCATACTGACCGTCGAGAAAAACCATTTTTACATTGTTCCTCCAGAAAAAGGTGTATGGTACCGCCTCGTCGGCCTGAAAAAAGAAGAAAAGGCTGTGCTCATGAAATTCAAAGGGAAGACCATTACCGCAGAAATCAAGATGCTCACACTTGAGTCGTCGAAGGCGTACACCACTCAGCTCATTTGCCTGAAATAATCCAGCAATTCTCCTATAGTCTAAATGCCAGTTACTTGATCAGCCAACCCATAAGTGAGTATTATTAGCATAGAATATACGCCAGTTGTGGAGATAAGCGTAACATTACCCTCTTCAATCAATAAGTAAGGTGGAGGCACCAGATCCCGTGCACACTCTGAGATTTCCCGGTTTCGTGGACCTCCAGGTAAACGTCTCGGTCACCACCTCGCAACCGAGCATGACCTCCTCCGGCTTGCATGAACGTACTCGCATCGATGCGCATTCTCGACTTTGGGGATCTTGTAAAAGTCGGTTTTTTTAACCCACTCAGATTGATTGATGTTGACGAGAAGAGGATTTCATCGGATAATTTGATAACCTGGAATCCTGAAGTCAGAAATTTTTTTCACTGATATTGAATGGTGCACGTGCAGAATAATGATCCGGAAACTCTTCTTCCAGAAGTCCGATAGAACTCTGGTGCATCTGCTCCGTTCAATTTTCTCAAGCAATATCGCATTTTCCGTGGATTTCGGTCTCCTCGCCCTTTTAACGGAAGTCTTCCATGTCCACTATCTCATTTCAGCAGGAATCGGATTCATCATCGGAACCACGGTCAGCTACATCCTGAGCATTTTATGGGTATTCAACAAGAGAAGGATGCAGAACAAGCCGCTGGAGTACTGGATCTTCATCCTCATCGGGCTCACCGGTGCCGGAATGAACGAAATTCTCATCTGGTTCTTTACGGAGTACATACACGTTTTTTACCTTATCTCAAAGATTATTTCGGGAAGCACCGTTTTCTTCTTCAACTTCTTCACCAGGAAGTATGTTCTCTTTCGATGAGATTAAATAGTCGACGATTCTCCGTTCTTGGGAGGATCACTTGCGGGCACTATGCATAAAAGGAGCTTAAAACTCCTCATCGCCGAATGTACGCGGATACACCAGGTCCATCCACTGCTTTGGATAGCCGTGATCGAAACTCGCCGCCTCATCCAGCAGCTTCCAGTCATCCTGTGAAATGTCCCAGTCACCCACCAACATATCATCTTCGAGTTGAGCTGCTGTCCGTACACCCATTATGACCGCAGTTACCCTTCTGTCGTAGAGAAGCCATGCGAGTGCCACCTGGGCAGGAGTTTTGCCAAGTTTCGTCGCTACCTTATTCAACTCCTCCACAATTCGAAAGCCACGATCATGCCAGTAACGGGGTACGTTGAACTCGGCGGTGAGTCCTATTCTTGTCCCCCCTTCAGGCTCCGCGGACTTCCGATATTTTCCCGTCAGCATCCCACTCCCAAGAGGACTCCAGCATATGAATCCCATTCCCTGGTCAGCACAGGCGGGGAGTATCTCCCTTTCAACATCCCTGAGGATCAAATTATATAGATACTGTCCGCATGAGAGTCGCGAAAGACCGCTCCGGTCACTTACCCAGTTTGCCTTCATTATCTGCCACGCAAAGAGATTACTGCACCCGACATACCGCACTTTCCCATGGCGGACGAGATCGTCCATAGCACTCATCGTTTCCTCAAAGGGCGTATGGGGGTCCGGTCCGTGGATCTGATAGAGATCGATGTAATCTACCTGAAGCCGCTTGAGGCTTGCGTCACAGGCGTCAATGATGTGCTTTC
>Ga0209427_10002409_pt1 | contig 22039 bp, 20 predicted proteins | sample DeeMarSWOR136_30_FD_187465 | JGI IMG/M metagenome (GOLD analysis project Ga0209427, IMG submission 187465) | Marine sediment microbial communities from White Oak River estuary, North Carolina - WOR-1-36_30 (SPAdes) (version 2) | ecosystem: Environmental > Aquatic > Marine > Intertidal zone >...
AACCGTCTCCCCAACCTCTCGTGGTTGAGAAAGTTGAAGGGGTGAAGAAGGTTACGGGCACGGAAGAAGCGCTGCCGGAAAAAGTGTACACGGGTAGAAAACTGTCTCTCGATTTCAAAGATGCAGATGTCAAGAACATTCTTCGGCTGATAGCGGAGGTGAGTGATCTAAATATTATCGCAGGTGATGATGTGACCGGAAAGATCACGATGAGATTAGTCGATGTTCCATGGGATCAAGCCCTCGATATTATTTTGCAGACGAGAAATCTTGGAATGAGCCGAGTAGGGAATGTGATCCGGATCGCGCCAGTTGATACACTGAAGAAAGAAATGCAAGCTGAATTGGAGGCCAAACGGGCAAAGGAAAAATTAGAGGATCTGGTCACTGAACTCATTCAAGTCAACTATGCTACCGCAAAGGATCTTGTTCCACAAATCAAACACGTGTTAAGTGACCGGGGGGATATTCAGGTCGATGACAGGACGAATATTATGATTGTGAAGGATATTGCTAAGAATATCGCTTTAGTAAAGAATCTAGTGAAATCCCTTGATACCAAAACCCCTCAAGTTTTGATTGAGGCAAGGATTGTTGAAGCCAATCTTTCATTTCAGAGGGAGTTGGGCATAAAATGGGGACTCTTAATTGAAAAACAAAAAGGAAACACGACAACGTCAGTGGGGGGAGGGATTGCAGGGACGACTCTTGGAACGGCAACGAACGAGGTGATTGATCTCCCTGCGGTTCCACGAACCGGCGTACCAGGGGCCATAGCCACTTCAGGTGTACTTGAAGGCATTCTTAGTCGTGGATCATTGCGAGAGTTAGATATTTCTATTTCTGCTCATGAGATCAAGGGCGATGTTAAAATCATTTCCAGCCCGAAGATTGCGACATTAGACAATAAAGAAGCTTCGATCGAACAGGGACTCAGGATCCCATATCCAAAGCTGACAACCGAAGGGACAATAACAACAGATTTTATTGATGCCAATCTCAAATTGACTGTGACGCCCCATGTAACGAATGATGGAAACGTAAAAATGGTTATCAAGGCGAAGAAGGATGCCCCCGATTTTACGAAGGCTGTCTTGGGCGTTCCCAGTATTGATAAGAAGGAGGCCATTACGGAGGTGCTTGTTAAAAATAACGGCGTCGTAGCGATCGGTGGTATTTATTCGATTGAAAAAGGAAGTGGAGCTGAGGGCATCCCCCTCCTCGGTAAGATCCCGCTCGTGGGGTGGTTATTTAAGAGAGAGACAAAGGATGATACCCGAAAGGATCTGTTAATCTTTATCTCCCCAACGGTCAGCAAAGAACAGATTTAAGTGATGTGTTGGGCCCTTGTGCCAAACCAAAAAGGGGGGTCAAGGGCCCATTTCCCGCCTCGAGAGCCCGACTAACTTCTGAACCCGATTTATTCTATTTTCGACAAGGTATTTCTTGATTCCATCAATCACTTCAATCCCTGTTCGGGGGTTAACCAAATTTGCTGTTCCAATTTGAATGGCGGAAGCTCCGGCCAGAATGAATTCGATGGCATCTTCTGCTCTCATAATACCTCCCATTCCAATGATGGGAATTTTTACTGTCTGGCTTGCCTCCCAAACCATTCTTAATGCAATGGGTTTGATGGCTGGCCCTGATAAGCCTCCGATAACATTTTCTAATTCTGGTTTTCTGGAATGGATATTGATGGCCATGGCCTTAAAGGTATTGACGAGAGAGACTGCATCGGCCCCTCCTTCTTCTGACGTTTTAGCCATTAATGCAATATCCGTAACATTCGGTGATAGTTTTACGATCAGAGGCAATTTTGTTGACTTTCTTACGGTATACACAAGCCGATAAGTTATTTTCGGGTCGGAGCAAAAAAGAATCCCCCCTTGTTTTACATTGGGGCAGGAGATATTCATCTCGAGTCCCGATACGCCCGGAACCTCATCGAATCGCCGTGCTAACTCGGCATATTCTTTTTGAGTATTTCCAAAAAAGTTAATAAGTAAGTGAGTTTTTATTCTTCTTAAATAGGGTAGTCTATCCCTGATAAAATCCTGAAAGCCAGGGTTTTGAAGGCCGATCGAATTAATGATACCACCCTCCGTTTCGAAAATGCGAGGTGGAGGATTTCCTATCATAGGATTTAAAGAAATACCTTTGGGGATGATAGCGCCTAAATGGTTGAGATTGAAAAAATCTTCATATTCCTCTCCAAAGCCAAATGTCCCCGAGGCAACGATCACAGGATTCTTTAGCTTAATCTTTCCAATCTTTGCGGATAGGTCAGGGTTTCGGGGCGAATTCACCATTACTTCCAAACGATATTCTTTAAATTGAAGACAGGCCCTTCTTTGCAGACCCTTTTGTAAGGTGTTTCAGAATCATTGGTCTTGACAACGCACCCCCAACAGGCTCCAAAGCCACATGCCATCCGGGCTTCGAGAGAGACCTCACAATAAAAACGTTTGGATTCTATGGCCCTTGCTAGTCCTTTCAGCATTTCTACCGGACCGCAGGAATATAGGAGGCGAGGATCATTGTTCTTAAATTTCCCTTTCTGTGATAGAAAGAGATCGATCACGGTTCCTTTGTATCCTAAGCTTCCATCTTCTGTCGCAATATAGGTTTTTGAATCCAACCGTTTGAAATCTTCTACGCATAAGATGTCATTCCTTGTCTTCCCCCCAATAAATACAATGAAGTTCTTATTCCCCAGAGCCTCTGCTAAAGGATAAAGCGAAACGATACCCACGCCACCTCCTATTAAAATAATTTCGGAACAGGAAGGGGCGGGCAAGGTGAAACCGTTTCCTAGAGGACCGATCAGATCTACCTTCTGTCCTATTTTGAATTCGGTCATCTTCTGAGTTCCTTTGCCCACTTTCTTATATAGGATAATGAAGCGTCCTCTATTCTTCTTTTCAAGATGGTTCGTTGGATAGCTCTTATAAACGCTGAAGGGACGCCTCAAGAGGGGGGAGTTGCCATCAGAAATCTTGAGCATGATAAACTGGCCAGGCTTTATTTGATTGGCAATGGGAGGGCAGGAGATCTCCAGAAGGAAATAGAGCGATTTTATCCGTTGATTTGTTACCACAATTCCATTTGTTTGCAAGGCCATAAGGCTAACAAATTTTCTTCACCATGAGAAGAGCGTCAGAATCCCCCTGATAGAACTTTTTTCTCACCCCAACGGGTTGGTAAGAAAATGATTGATAGAGATGGATCGCTGATAGATTCGAAGCATTGACTTCAAGGTAAAATTTCTTTATCTGCCTTTGCGTACAAAAGTCGATATAAAATTCCATTAGTTTTTTGCCCATACCCGCTTGCCGGTATTGGGGATGAACCGCAATATTAAGCAGTTCAGATTCGCCTTCGAGGTCCCGGAAACAGATAAAACCAATGATTTGTTGCCTCGGAATCCCTTCGTGTTCAATGACAAAACAGTGAGCCAATGGGTTCATCAATTCCTCGATAAACATTTTCCTAGACCAAGGACTTAAAGAAGACGCAGCCTCTATTGAAAGAACCTCGCCCAGGTCCGCGACATCCATCTTCTTGATAGCAGCGTTTTTAAACTCCAATTCATCCATCCACGGATAGGCTGGAGCTAGTTGGATCCTATATGATTCAATAATATCTTCGCCGCTTTCTTAATTTCCTCATCTTTTGAGTGATCGAGAATGACCGTGTAGGCCTTCTTGGCCTCCTCGTATTTTCCCCATTTCCTTTGAAGATTGCCAATCTCCAGGTGGCTCAGAAAGAACCATGAAGAGCTCTCCTTTAGATATCGTATGGCGGTTTCAAAATTTGTTAAGGCTTTCTCATACTTCCCTTGCTGGTAAAAAATCTCCCCCAAAGTGAAATAGGCCTCACCGAATAATTCAAGGAGATTCCCTCTGAGAACGACTGAATAATAGTGGACAGCTTCTGCAATACTGTTCTTCTTGAAATGCAAATGGCCAAGTTGAAATGCTGCATTATAATACAGAGGATGATAGGGGAAACGATCCAGAACTTTTTTGAATGCGCTTTCGGCTTTATTTTTTTCGTTCCTGGAAAGGTAGAGGCTGCCCATTTGAGTTAAGGCAAAGAGATGCCAATAACTGTTTTTGTTCTGTCTCACAATCAGATCGTAGGTCTCTAAAGCAGGGTCTAAATTTCCCAATTTGCTTAGGCATTCCCCCTTTAGAAATAAACATTCTTCGGCATATTGAGAATTTGGGAATTCAAGGAATAAAATATCGAAATTGGTGATGGCTTCTCGAAATTGGTTTTCAAAAAAATATCCTTTTCCTATCTGATAGAGCGCCTTTTCCCTGAACCTTGTATTAACAATATTGAAATAATAGGGGAGGGAGTCAGATATTCGCCCTTCAGAAGAAATCAACTCGGCATTTAGCCATTGCGTAAAGGCTTTTTCATCTTCAAAAAGGCTTAGTTTTTGGAGTCTCTGGAAGACCTTATTCGCTCCTTCCATGTCTCCCAAATGAATATGATTCCAAAACAGAGTGAGGAGGGAAACTCCTGACAGAGTGTTCGCTTCAGGTTTATTAAGAATTGAGTTGATTTCTTTTATCGAGGAGGGATAATCTCCAGTGGCAAGAAAAATCTCTCCAAGTAAATAGTGGGTGTAATAAACAAGAAGGGAATCCTTGGACTGGTTTTTCAACGACTTAAAGATGTCGATCGAGTCCTTAAAATTTCCCAATCGATATTCACAAAAACCCAGCCTCCAATGGACCTCAGGAATCAAAGAATCGTATTGAAATCGTTCAGAGAATGCTTGGTAATTTAGTTTTGCCTCACTAAATTCGCCTAATTTAAAATAGGCTTCACCGAGCCAGAAAAGAGCATATCTTAGGTATCTTTGCGGAACATATCGAGGATCCTCCCATGTCATTCGAAAATATTTGACCGCATCCTGATAATCCTTTTGTTTGAAAGACAGGATCCCTAACCAGAAGAAGGAAGACCGAATGAGCTCACTATTCTTAGATAATTGAGAGACCTTTTTGAAAGAAGTTTCCGAGTGGGTAAGCTTATTTGACGCTAAGTCAAGGAGGCCCGATAAGTAATAGCAATAATCGATCCATTCAAATTTTGGGAACCGCTTAATGATCGAGCGATGAAGTCTTCTTGCTTCTTCGACATTGCCGAACTTCGTTTCAATCTCTGCAAGCCAAAAAAGAGTATAATCCATATATTCGAAATTTCTCGTTCCATTCACAATTCTTAAGAAAACTGACTTAGCTTCTCTTAACTTCCCTTTAAAGAGCAAGGTTTTTCCTAAAAGATAAGAAATATCGTATAATTTCAAATGGTTAGAATGGTCTTTAACAAAGTGTGAGAATTGCTTCTCAGCAATATCGTAAAAGCCGTCACTGAAGGCTCCGATTCCAACTCGTATCAATTGCTCTTCCTGACTAAGATTTGCAGAATGGATATCAGGGACGAAGAGAATTCCCCAAATCAAGATTGATAGGGACGTGTAACAAACTAATTTCGTTTTCATCTTACGAAAGGTTTCTTTTCCTAGCCAATAGCAATTCCTCAGGGGTATTCACGTTAACAAACGACTCCATCATTGGATCGAACGAGCGGAACTCATGTTCTCCTATCGTTTTGATTTTAACCATCGGGTAGAAATCAATGATCTTGTATTTTCCTTGTTCGATTGTCATTCTTATCGGTTCTAGACAATTTTTCGAATAAATGGCATGCAATGGCTGTAGCCCATCTTGGGTTTTTGGCACAATGACGTCAGAATCGTCAATTTTATTAATGAGGTATTCGATCAGAGATTTATTGAGGTAGGGCATGTCGCAAGCAACACAGAAGGAGTATGGGAAGGATGAGAAAAAAAGTCCAGTATATAGTCCTGCTAAAGCTCCCCAGTTTGGAATGAGGTCACCATAGATTTTGACATCTAAAGCTGAGAACAGTTCTTTTTGATTTGTGACAATAATAATTTCTTGAAACAATCTCTCAAATAAAGTCTGAATTCTCTTTATGATGGGAACTCCTTCAATTTCGATAAAGGCTTTGTTTTCACCCATTCGGATGCTTTTCCCGCCGGAAAGAATAATACCACTGATATTAGTTTTCTTCTCCAAAAAATTTTCTTTCAAAAGCGTCTGATAATATATATTATGTAAACCTTTAGCTCCTAGCCTTAAACCACTTGCTCCGTCCGTTATCTCTATCTTTACTCTTACTTAATTCCTCGAATTCTTGAAGTATTTCTTCTTGTCGCCTCGTCATATTTTTCGGCGTCTTAACAACCACTTGCACTATTTGGTCGCCCCGGCCGTATCCTCTTAATCTGGGGAACCCTTCTCCTTTTATTCTCAACAGATCACCGCTTTCAGTCCCTCTGGGTATGGTGAGGTTCTTTTTGCCGTTTAAAGTGGGTATTTCTAATTCTGCTCCCAACGCAGCTTGCGGAAAGCTGATTGGTATATGGCAGATTATATCATCGCCCTCTCTTGTAAAGAAATCATGCGGCTCTACGTAGATAAAAACAAAAATGTCTCCCGGAGGCCCCCCTCTTTCACCCTCTTCTCCCTCTCCACGAATTCTCAATTTTGAGCCGGTATCAACACCTGGAGGAACTTTAAGTTGAATTTTTTTATTTTTCCTGACTCTTCCATATCCTCGGCACTCTTTGCAGGGATGGGAAATAACTCTGCCATCTCCATGACATTGACCGCAGGTTGTGCTGATCGTAAAAAATCCTTGCGAACGGGTGATCTGACCTGTCCCCTTGCAGGTGGGACAATGGGTAGGATATGTACCGGGCTTGGCTCCAGTCCCGTTGCATACCTCACATATTACGTTCTTGGGTATCTCAATCTCGGTCTCTTTGCCAAAGGCAGCTTCATGAAAAGATATTTTCAGATCGTAGCGTAAGTCTGCGCCTGCACGCGCCTTTGTCCTTCGCTTGTAACTTGTCCCGAAGCCAAAAAAATCTTCAAAGATATCCCCAAAAGCGGAGAAGATGTCGTCGAATCCTCTAAATCCGGTGAAGCCAGTGCCTTTTAAACCCTCTATGCCATAACGATCATAGATCTCTCTTTTTTCTGGGTCTCTTAGTACCTCGTAAGCCTCTGAAGCAATCTTAAACTTTTCCTCTGCCTCCTTATTTCCCTGATTTCTGTCGGGATGGTATTGCATCGCTATTTTTCGATAACTTTTTTTAATCTCTTCCTCGGTAGCATTTCTAGAAACGCCTAGAATCTTATAATAGTCTTTGTCTTCCATAGCATTTACTTCATTGGCTTGAAGCTATTTGTTATATTCATCAAGAATCTTTCCTGTCCTTCCTTTTTCTACGATCTCATCCATCTTGGGGCCTAGATCTGCACCCAATTCTCTCATTCGTTTCTTGGCCCAAAGTCCAATATTTCGAGAATCTTTATAAAAGTCATCCCCCCTGGGTTTTGAAGTATCAAAGCTTGACAATCGCGATTCTTCGGTTTGATGCACACAAAAAGAGGATACCAATCTCGTAAGATTTTTGCTATTACAAAATCTGCATCTAACGTGGACAACTTCTTTGCAATTTAGAAATAGTTGACTGAACTCCTTTTTACAATGGTCACAACGATACTCATAAATGGGCATAATCACTTCCCTTTCCCTTTGGCTTTCGGTTTTTTCTTCATTTCTTTCTTTTTGGGTTGTGTTTCGCTGTGTTTTTTTGTTTCAAAGTCCTTCGAATAATTCAAGAATTCTTCAGGATTGGATATCTTGTCGCGTACATCAGGCAGTTTGGATAAGTAAATTTCGTAGTCTTTTTGATTAATTATCCCGTTCTTGATGTTCCTTTCAATATTTCTTTTATCAAATTTTTTTTGTTCATCGATATGCATCCTGTTTTCCTCCACTTAACAAGAAAAATTAACATAATTTCACATCTGGTTCAAGATTTTTTATAACCTATTGATATTTAAAGATAAATATCCTGGTCCCGTCTATTCTTTTTTGGAAAATTGGTTCTGCAAATTGTCTTGTACAAAATTGTTGACATTCCAATAAAATATCTATAATAATAACATGTCTTGCCCGGTGATTAAAATAAGCATGTTCGTTTTAATGCTTGTGTTACAGTCTTAACCTAATCGCTCCAGTTTGCTAACTTAAGATATGGAAAAGAGAAGAGTAGTCATTACCGGAATGGGAGTGGTCGCACCCAACGGAACCGGTATTGAGAACTTTTGGAATTCATTAATTAATGGCCGCTCAGGTGTTAGAAGGATCACCCATTTTGATGCTTCCACCTACCCTTCCCAAATAGCCGCTGAGGTTCCCGACTTTGACCCCACCAATTATATGGATTCGAGGACAGCAAAAAGGTCGGGGAGATTTGCTCAATTTGCGCTAGCATCTGCCCGTATGGCAGTGGAGGATTCTGAGATCGATTTCAGTCGAGAAGACCCATATAGAGCTGGAGTTTTTGTTGGGACAGCCATTGGAGGCGGAGATGTAATTGAACTTCAACACATCATTTTTATGGAAAAAGGAATAAAAAGAATTGCACCTTATACGGTTGTTTCTGTTTCAACCCATTCAGCAAGTGGAATTATAAGTATTGAATTCGCTTTAAAAGGTGTAAATACAACGATTTCATCGGGTTGTAATACAGGATTAGATGCTACTTATATGGCCTATAATAGTGTTCGTTTGGGGGACGCAGATCTAATTTTAGTAAGTGCGGGTGAATCTCCTATCACACCATGTATTTATGCTTTTTTTTGTGCTAGTGGAAATTTATCGCGGGAAAATAGAGAGCCATGGAAAGCTTTGAGGCCATACGACATCAATGCTGATGGAACGGTTTTGGGAGAAGGGGGAGGCAGTATCATTCTAGAAGAGCTCGATCATGCCTTAAATAGGAACGCTAAAATTTACGGAGAAATCATAAGCTATTCCTCCTTGAATGAAGCTTTTGATCTTTTTGGAATTGAATCTGAAAACGGGACAATGGTTCAAAATTTCAGGCAAGTCTTAAGAAAAACTGACATGGATTATAAAGAAATCGATTATATTTCCGCTCATGGAAACGGTATCTTGCCCTATGATATTAGCGAGACGGAGGCGATTAAAGAGGTGTTCGGTGAATATGCACATCATATTCCTGTTACATCGATAAAACCTATTACAGGACATTCTCTTTCTGCCACAGGAATCTATCAAATTGTCACCTCTCTTTTATCAATGAAACATAGTATTGTTCCTCCAACAATCAATTTAGAAAACCCAGATCCAAGATGTGATCTTAGCTATGTCCCGAATCATTTTTTAAAAAAGGAAGTTCAAAATGTGCTGATCAATGCACATGGATTTGGTGGTAGGATAACAGCTTTGATTTTAAAGAAATTTTGTCCTGACAGGCAAATATAATAAGATGGCTGAATTGAAAATTTCATGCGTCATATTATTGTTTACTTTTTTTGTGAATGTAGGGTTGGGTTTATTAGTTTATTTAAAAAGATCTCCTCATCGTCGCGTTAATATCTCTTTTGCCTTATTGTCTTGGGCGTTGGGTGCTTGGGTTCTAAGTGTTTTATTGATCTATTTGTTTAAAGACCCAAATTGGAAGTTGTTTTGGGTTAGAATGAGTTTTATAGGGCCCAGCATTCTCCCGGCGGCCTTCTTCTATTTTTCACTAGTGTTTCCGAAACAAAAACGGTATATTTCCAAGACAAGAATCGCCCTCATTTTCTTACCTTCATTAATATTCGTATTACTCTCTTTCACTGGTTTAATGGTTCGTTCTGTTGAATGGCATACGCTAAAGGCAAATTATGGTATTGCCCATCAATTTTTTTCCGTCTATTTAATTGCATTAATGCTTGCGGCAATTTTAGTTCTAATCAAGTCATTTAAGAATTCTATTGGCTTAGAGCGTATTCAAATTAAATATTGTTTTTTGGGAACTTCTCTGGCAACTATCCCCGGAATTACTCTGAACTTAATTTTACCCTTGTTAGGCTCGTCACGATTAAGTCATCTAGGGCCTTCAACAACACTAATAATGGTGAGTTTTATTACCTATTCAATTCTAAAATACCGTTTAATGGATATCAATATTGTTCTAAAGAAAGGGACAACTTATGTTCTTCTAATATTTCTTCTACTTTTACCGTCGGCAATTTTAATTATCTTGAGCCAAAGAATTTTCTTTCAAGAGATTAATTATTTGTTCTCGACTATTATCTTTTGTACCCTTTTAATAGTGACTATTTTTTTCCATAAGATTAAGCCAAAAGCTGAAAAAGCCGTGGAGCACCTTCTTTTTAGAGACCGTTATGATTATCGTGAAACCCTGTGGACATTTAGTAAAGCCATGGTTACCATTCTTGATTTAAAATCTCTTTCAAAAAGAATCGTAGAAACAATTACTCAGACGATGGGAGTGGAAAAGGCCTCATTGTTTTCTCTAAATGATGAAAGAGGCGGATATTACTTACTCGAATCGAAAAACATTAAAATATCCTCCTTCCCACCGGTCCTCCCAAAAGGGAGCCCCCTGCCCCAGTATCTACAGAAGATAAAGGAGATTATTGTTCGAGAAGAATTATTAAAAGGGGAGAATATTCCAGAAATAAGTCAGGTGCTTCGAGAGATGTTTCAATTAGAGGCAGAGGTTAGTATCCCTCTTATTTCAAAAGGACAACTCATTGGTATGATGAATCTGAGCCACAAGTTCAATAAAGATATCTATTCCCATGAAGATATAGAATTGTTGAGCACCCTTTCGAACCAGACGGCTATTGCCATCGAGAATGCGAGGCTTTACGATGATTTGAAAAAATCGAAATCTTATATTCGAAGAGCAGACCGTTTAGCCTCACTGGGGACACTCACTGCTGGACTGGCTCATGAAATCCGAAATCCCTTGGTGGCTATCAAGACCTTTACGCAGTTATTGCCGGAGCGACTGGAGGATGAGGAATTTCGAAATCACTTTCTCAATATTGCCTCGGGAGAGGTAGATCGAATTTCAGCGTTGGTTTCCGAGCTACTTGAGTTTGCAAGACCTTCCGAACCAAAATTTGAGATGGAGGATATCAATAATATCTTAGACGGAATGGTCCTCTTAGTTTCTACTGAGACAAAGTCAAAACATATCGGTATCATTAAAGACTATGCATTAGATTTGCACCCCATTACTATCGACCGGGAGCAAATGAAACAAGTCTTTTTAAATATATTATTGAACGCAATTGAGGCTACATCTGAAAATGGAAAGATCTATGTAAAAACCCGATCCTTCGTAAAACCGGAGGGGGAGGCTTATATCCAGATTGAGTTTACAGATACTGGCTGTGGAATCCCCAAAGAGTACTTGGAAGAAATTTTTACGCCATTCTTTACGACCAAGGAAAAAGGGAGTGGGTTGGGATTATCGATCTCGAACCAGATCATCCAAGATCATAAGGGGTATATTGATGTGGAGAGTCAGGTGAACAAAGGGACCTCCTTCTTTATTAATTTACCATTAAGCCAGGAGCATCCGAGAAGGAGGCAGAGTGATTTCGAGCGTCAAGAGGAGACTCTTAGTTCGTCGGAGCGGCGATGAGTTATCAAGAACTGCTTCACTCCCCCATTATTCCTTTCCAAATCGTCAGGTTGACTCAAAAAGCGGCCCATAATAATGTCCCCGTATTGGTCCAAGGGGAACTGGGAACAGGAAAGGAATTGATCGCAAAGACCATTCACCAATTGGGAGATTGGAAAGACTATCCTTTTTGTAAAATAGATTGCAGAATTTTAACAGAAGATGGCTTTAACGCCCAATTCTCTCGTCTATTTAAAGAGTCCAATGATGGAACTACTCCTGCTACCCTGTATTTCAAAGAGGTGGGGTATCTGCGGCATGAGGACCAGTTGAAGTTACTCGAACTGATTGAAGAGGGAATTTTTAGAAATGGTGTTGAGAGAAAGGTTTTCAAGAATCTCAGGTTCATCTCATCTTCCTCGGAGGATTTAAAGGAAAAAGTTACACGGGGGAACTTCTTAGAGGATTTATATTATCGACTGAATACTTTGTCGATCCGAATACCACCCCTTAGAGATCGAGCCAAGGAGATCTCAAATATTGCTCAATACATTTTGGCAGAACACTCCAGGAAGATGAAAATCAAAAAGGTTGGAATTTCCGAAAATGTTCTAAAGTTATTAGAGAGTTATTGGTGGCCGGGGAACCTGAGGGAATTGGAGCACGTGATTATACGGAGCGCCATTTTTTCCGAAGGGGATGAATTAATGGAAAAAGACCTTTTCTTTGAAACCGAGAATGAAAAGAATTCATTTATCTCCTTTCTCAAAAAGAGTGGGACAAAGCCCTTTGACTTTGAAAAGAAAAGCCTTACGGGCGAACCGAATAGCCATCTTTCATCTCTCTTCTTTATTGAGTTGGTCCATCGGATAAAGAACCCTCTCGTCTCTATCAAAACATTTACCCAACTCTTACGAGAGAAATTTGGCGATGAAGAGTTTAGAGAATATTTTTATAGAATTGTTACGGAAGATATTGAAAAGATTGATGCCTTGCTTAATGGTCTTCTTAGTTATATTAAGATCAATACGCCTATTGAAAAAGCGAATACGGTCCACTTTGTTCTCGAAGATGTCTTGAAGAAATTTGAGACTCAACTTGAAGAGAAAGAGATAAAGATCTTTAAGAGATTTGAAAAGGACCTTCCCGAGGTCGTCGTTCACGAAGAACAGTTGAGATATATTCTGAATTCAATCCTTCAGTATGCCGTCCCTTCTATTCCACCTCATGGAAGCATCGGATTTCTAACCAAGTCAATTTATCTTCAAAAAGAAGCAGGCAGGGAACAAACGTTAGCTAAGAAGGATGGAAGATTTATTGAGGTTCTGATTGTGTTTACTGGTTACAAGAAACCGGTCGAACAGTTTGAAACCGTATTAGGAATCCCAACGATCCAACAGGAAGAGGCGATCGAATTGGAATTGCGATTAATTAAAGAAATCATTCAGAAGAACCGTGGGTTGATGAAATTTGAGGTCAATGAGAGAAAACCGAGGACACTTATTTCCTTAAAATTTCCTGTCGAAAGAAGAAAGGTGATTTATTATCCGTCAACCAAGGCGTGAAAAAAAGTATGGTGAGGGTGGGACAATGAAAAGTGTTCTAATTGTTGATGATGAAGTTGGGACTAGAGAATCTCTAAGGATGATTTTGAAAAATGATTATGAGGTGTTTTTAGCAAAGAATGCGGAAGAGGCATTGATCCAATTCAAAGAACACTCACCTGACGTGATTCTCCTCGACATCATTCTGCCGGATCTCGATGGTTTAAAAGTATTAGAAAAAGTTAAGCAGAAGGAGCCGGAAGCAATCGTGATCATGATTACCGCAACGAGGACTGTTAAGACTGCTGTTGAGGCAATGAAACTGGGAGCCTATGATTACATCACGAAACCTTTTGATATGGATGAACTTTGTTTGGTCGTCAGCAGAGCTCTTGCGACTCAGGCTCTGGAAAAAGAGGTGAAATATCTGCGTGAAGAAATCGATAAAAGTTTTGGTTTTGAAAATATTATTGGCAGAAGTAAGGTGATGGAAGATATTTTTAAAATCGTCAGGCAAATTGCAGATTCAAAATCAACCGTCTTGATCATGGGGGAGAGTGGTACGGGAAAAGAGCTGATCTCTCGGGCCATCCACTACAATAGCAATCGTAGGAACTCCCCTTTTGTCACCATTAACTGTGCTGCAATCCCTGACACGCTCATTGAGAGTGAATTATTTGGACATGAGAAGGGGGCGTTTACGAATGCGATCGAAAGGAAGTTGGGTCGTTTCGAGGTCGCCCACCAGGGGACCCTTTTTCTCGATGAAATCGGTGAATTGAGTTTGACCACTCAAGCAAAAATTCTCAGGTTTTTGGAAGAGAAGGAGTTTACCCGTGTGGGAGGATCGAAGACGATAAAGGTCGATGTACGACTGATTACGGCGACCAATAAGGATCTGGCCCAGCTCTTGAAAAAAGGAAGTTTTAGGGAAGACCTTTATTATCGGATTAATGTTGTCCCTGTTCTTATTCCTCCTTTAAGAGAAAGGAGAGAGGATATCCCGTTATTGCTGGATTACTTTGTAAGAAAATTCAATCAAGAGAATAATAAGAATGTAAAGGGGGTCAGTAAGGAAGCCTTAGAATTGATCATGAATTACGAGTGGCCAGGGAATGTTCGGGAGCTGGAGAATTTGACCGAGCGGGTGATCGCATTGACTTCCAATGAATACATCCAAGCGAATGAATTGCCTTTTTCATTGATCAATATATCGAAAATTAATGGCTTAAAAGAATACATTTTGAATGGTAAAGTCTCTTTCTTAAAAGCGGAGGAAGAGTTTGAAAGAGGGATCATTTTGGATGCGTTAAAAAGAACCAATTACGTTCAATCTCATGCGGCGGAAATCTTGGGAATTAGCCGCCGAATCTTGAAATATAAGATGGACAAATTAGGCATTAATAAGGAGGGGCCTTAAAGATTTTCAGATAACCACAAAATTGTCAAATATTTTTCAATTTTGTACACTCCTCATTTTATCCTGCATTTACAGCAGGTTAAGCCCCAGATAAACCCGTACCCCATAGTATTCTTCGAAAATTGTAGAAGCTCCGGCGAATTTCCCGCCAATCGTATTCTCTTTTTTATATTCAACTAAAATTCTCAATAAATATAAGAAGTTACCTCTTTCTCTAAATTTTGCGATTTGTCTTTATGTGGCAAAGATTTTGCTTAAGGATCATCTTTATCCCGCCAAACTTACCTCAAACTGGGAGAAGAGATGGAAACGAAGACAAATGCGCCCAATATACTCATCGTTGACGATGAAATCGGTCCCCGGGAATCTTTAAGAATGATCTTGAAGCCATACTATAACATATTTACTGTTGAAAGTGGATACGCTGCCATTCAGATGGTTCAACAAGTTAAGATGGATGTCATCACGTTAGACCTCAAAATGCCTGGTATTTCTGGGATTGATACATTGAAAGAGATAAGAGAAATTGACCAAGATGTGATGGTGATCATTATCACGGGGTACGGGACCCTACAGAGCGCCATTGAAGCCATTCGGTATGGCGTTTTCGATTATATCCCTAAGCCATTTAATGTCCCAGAAATCATGTCCATGGTCGATAAGGCCGTGCAAAGAAGAAGGCTCAATCAAAAGACAAGGGGATTTCTCAAGCAATTTTTTGAAGAACTCCCTTTGAAAGAACCTGTGTCCGATCCCGCCCTCTTTCTAAAAAATGGAACGAAGGGAATGGTCGAATACAAATGGAATGATACAGAGCTATCCGACAATCAAAATTGCCTCGAATTTGCCAAAGTGCTCGCTTATACCCTTGAAGAGAAAGATCCTTATACCTCGGGCCATTCGGAACGGGTCTGCTACTATTCTGACCTCATGACGAAACGACTTTCGTTTGAACCGAAAGATCGCACTGAACTTCAGATAGCTTCTTATCTTCATGACATTGGAAAGATCGGTATCAGCAATCGTTTCATTAATAAAAAAGGAACTCTGAATCCTACGGATTGGGCGATCATCAAGCAACACTCTAAGAAATCGATTGAACTCTTGGCCCCATTGAAACTTTCACCCAATATTCTCTCATACATTCGACACCACCATGAACATTTTGATGGCACAGGATACCCGGATGGATTGGTGGCGGAGGAAATCCCATTAGGAGCTAGGATTATTGCCATCTCGGATGCCTATGACAGCATGACCTCCAACCGTCCCTATCGAAAGCCATTTTCAAATGAAGAGGCCAAGAATGAATTGATGAAGTATTCTGGAAAGCAATTCGACCCGCATTTGCTCTCTATATTCTTGGATGTCCTAAAGGAAATGGAGGAAGTTTTTTTGGTGAAGAATCACCAGAACGCCTTTTCCATGTAGTGCGAAGTGATCAGGAGCCTTCGATGAATCCAAAGATCCAGCTCATCCATTGTATTAATTGCCATGCAGTCTGTCTTAAGACTCCTTTTGACCAGTGGCCAGAATATGAATCTCATCCTTTGGACTCATCGGACAGTCTCCGAGGCATTGATAGGGACGATTTCCAGGATTTCTTGAGAAATCATCGCGGGCACCGGCTCGAGAATTTGAGGGTCATCGAGGATTCTTTTATTAGTGAAAAGTCTTATTCCGAACCCGTGAAAGTCTCTTATTTTAAGGCTACGAACGGCAAGGAGAGCTTTGTCATCAAGAAGTTTAGAGAGCGCATTGACGAGCCGTTGAAATACCAATTGATCCTCGGAGACTATACCTTAAGATGCACTGGCATTCAAATTCAATCTGAAGCGATCGCAAAGCAATTGGAAAGAGAATTTAAAGCCTCCCCTCTTCCCCTAGATAGGATTGCCGCCTTCCTCAAGCTTTATCAGCACATTGCTGAAACCGCCAACATTAATAACTTGGAAAGGGTCTCTGAAGAATCTCCAAATCCTTTGGAAATATACTACAAGATCGACGATCTCAGCTTGTTCTATTTGCTGAGAAACTGCCGTAATATCTTCCAAGGTAGAGAATATGCAACGGTCGAAGAGTTCGTCCATCAACACAAAGAAGATGGAGTGTTATTATTGAAAGGGACTCATCAGATTGAAATCATTGAAAGGGCCCAATCCAAGAAAAGGGTCCCTGCTCATGCCGCCTTAAGAAAGAAAAAGGCTATTAAGAATATATAGCTTGGATCTCTTGTTGTCTTCCCCCTTAAGCAAAAATTGACATCCCTCCTTTTGTCTGTTAATTTATCTCATAATTACATTTTATTCAGCAGAAGACACTATGAATTTACCCTTATCAAGCCAGACCTTCTTCAATGTTGCAATGGCCATCTATCTCATCTGTTCCTTGGGCTATCTTATCTTTGCTACGTCTCGGAGCAAGATCCACGGAACGATGTCCACGTTCATCTTAACGATTGGCGTTCTCGTTCATTCTGGAGGATTAATATTTCGATGGGTGGAAACACACCGGACGGGATACGGGTACATCCCATTATCGAATATGTATGAATCTCTTGTCTTCTTCTCATGGACGATTGTATTGGTCTACCTGATTCTCGAATTCAAATACGGGCAGAAGATCATCGGCGTTTTTGTAACTCCCTTTGCCTTTCTCGCCATTGCTTTGACCTCGCTGATCCCAGGCGTTGACTCAAAGATCATCCCTCTTATTCCAGCCCTTCAAAGTAATTGGCTGGCCATTCATGTCATCACTTGTTTTTTGGGTTATGCTTCGTTTGCCGTATCGTTTGGGATCAGTATCCTCTATCTGATTCGGGATAGGAAGGGAACCCAGGAAGAGGGATCCACAAAATATTTGCCTTCAACCTCAATCCTGGATGAAATTAATTATCGGTCCGTTGTGATTGGATTCCCGATGTTGACCCTGGGGATTATTACGGGCGCAGCATGGGCAAATTATGCTTGGGGGAGCTATTGGAGTTGGGATCCGAAAGAAACCTGGTCTCTTATTACCTGGTTCGTTTATGCCGCTTTTTTACATGCTCGATTTACGAGGGATTGGAGGGGGAAGAAAGCAGCCATTCTCTCTATCGTAGGGTTTTCTGCTGTTTTATTCACCTACTTTGGAGTCAACTATCTCATTTCAGGACTCCACAGTTATCTCTAGCGCTTCATAATGTATAGAGGTCTTCGTCATACATGTGAACCCAGTTCTTTTTCAAAACCCGGATGGCCTCCTCCATCTTATCCACCCCCACAATGAGCACCGTTTTTTCTCCAGTTCCGAGACAGGTATAGAGGTAATTGACATTTATTGAAATTTCCTTGAGCGGTTTCAAAACAGCATTCAACCCACCGGGATGATTGGGCGTCTCCACAGCCAATACCTCAGTGGTCTTTATCGAATAACCGTGGCTTTTCAATACATTGGCTGCTTTTTCAGGGTCATTGGCTACAAATCGTACGGCGCTGATATCTGCAGTGTCGGCGACACTTAATGCGATGATATTAATCCCGTTTTCACCCAGATACTCGCTCACTTCAGACAATTTTCCAGGAACATTTTCGAGACTGACAGAAATTTGCTTAACAGGCATCGACTCCTCCCTTCCCTCCTACTCCAGATAATCATATCCCAATAATAGAGCGGTCTTATTCAATTTAAAGATTCCTGGGTTTCGCGTGCCGAAAGTATCTTTCAGAACACGAGTCATCGTTTCCAAAGAGACCAATCCAGACTTTTTAAGGAAAGCTCCCAGCATGATCATATTCGTTCCTTTGTTCTCGGGAAGCTTCTTCGCCAGATCATTGACTGGAATTTCGAAAATCTCCAGATCTCCCCGAACCGGCCTTGATTCGATCATGCTTGAATTCAAAAAAATGGTTCCACCCGATTGAATCTGATTCTGAAACCGAAAAAGGGAAGGATTATTCATGAAAACTGCAAATTCCGGCTCCGAAGCCACAGGTGAAGCAATTTCTTCTGTGGCGATGACGACCGTGCAGTTCGCCGTCCCACCTCTCACCTCTGCCCCATAAGAAGGAAGACAGGTGACATTCTTCTCTTCGTACATTCCGGCCATGGCAAGGAGATAACCCATCATGATCACCCCTTGTCCACCAAATCCAGAAAAGACCGTTTTAATGACCATCCTTTTTCTCTCCTGTGATATCTTTTAGAACTCCGAGAGGAAAGTGAACAGCCATCACTTCATCGATCCATTTCCAGGCCTCCAACGCGCTCATCTTCCAGTTCGTAGGGCATGGAGATAAAACCTCAACCAGTGAAAAACCATATCCTCCCAGTTGGACACGGAAAGCTTTTGCAATAGCCTTTTTCGTCCTTAATATATTCGCAGGGCTATTGACAGCTGTTCTCTCGATATAAGCACTGCCCTGTGCAATGGCCAGCATTTCGCTGAGATTAATAGGAAACCCGTCTCTGCCCTCCTTTCTGCCTCCAGGAGACGTGGTTGTGTTTTGGCCTAAGATCGTGGTCGGGGCCATCTGTCCACCCGTCATCCCATAGACTCCATTGTTTACGAAAATGGTGGTGAAATTCTCTCCTCGAGCAGCTGCATGAATCGTCTCAGCTGTCCCAATGGCGGCAATGTCTCCGTCTCCTTGATACGTAAAAACAATTCGATCGGGTAGAACTCTTTTCATGCCAGTGGCGAGGGCTGCTGCCCTTCCATGGGATGCCTCTCCCATGTCAATGTCAAAATAGTTGTAGGCCAATACAGCACAGCCTGCTGGAGGGACACCAATAATCCTTTCCTGTAGGTTCATCTCATCGATCACCTCTCCGATGAGTCGATGCAAAGTACTATGTCCACATCCCGGACAGTAATGGAACGGAGTTCTTTTTAAGGATTTTGGCCTACAAAATACCTTTTTCATATTCTTCCTATCACTTTCTCAACCTTAACCTTAACCTTATTCTTATTATCCCAATCTTTTTTGGATATACTGACTGGATATGACCCTTGCAATTTCCAAGGGAGTTGGGATGACGCCTCCGGGTCTCCCATAGAAATGAACCTCTCCACTTCCCTCCAGGGCTAATTTTACATCCTCCACCATCTGGCCCATGTTCATCTCAAATACGAAGAAGTACCTTACCCTCTTTGTCAATTCTCCGATGACCTTTGAGGGGAAAGGCCAAAGGGAAATAGGTCGAATGAGTCCCACTTTAAGACCTTCCTCTCTAATCCTTTTGATTGCCCCCTTTGCAATTCTTGCTGCAATCCCAAATGCGACGACAATCATTTTAGCATCTTCGACAAAGTAAGTTTCCCACCTGACCTCCTCTTTTGTAATCCTTTCATACTTCCTCATCAGTTTCCAGTTATGTTCCTCTTCTTCAAAAGTGTCCAAAATGAGGGAACGGATAAATCGGCTCGGTCTACCCTTGGCCCCCGTCAATGTCCAATCCTTATGGGGTAATTTCCTTACTGGAATTTCCGGTGGTAATTCCACAGGCTCCATCATCTGCCCGAGCATCCCGTCTCCCAAGATGACCACAGGGATTCGGTATTTATCGGCTAGATCGAATGCCTCATAGGTTAAGTTGGCAAGCTCTTGACATGAGTTTGGTCCAAGGACAATCGTCCGATAATCTCCGTGTCCTCCTCCTCGGGTTGCTTGAAAATAGTCAGATTGAGATGGGGCAATGTTTCCCAGCCCAGGCCCCCCCCGACTCATATTGGCAATCACTGCAGGTAATTCCAAAGCACACAAAAATGAGATACCCTCCTGTTTGAGACTAATCCCAGGCCCCGAAGAAGAGGTCATTACCCTTGCCCCTGCCATGCTTGCCCCAATGACCATGTGGATGGAGGCGACCTCGCTCTCGGCTTGGACAAAGACTCCCCCCTCCAGTTTTGAGAGTCTCTCCGACATATACTCAGGGACTTCGTTCTGGGGAGTGATAGGATATCCAAAATAGAAACGGCATCCCGCCCGAACTGCCGATTCTCCAACGACATGATTTCCACGCATCAGAACTTTATGCACGGTGTACCTCAATCGCAATTTCTGGGCACGCGATAGCACAGAGAGCACATCCCGTGCATTTTCTGCCTTCTTTTTTAAGATTTTTTTCAATAAAATGGGCAGGATAGTATCCTTTTTGATTCATTCGATCCGAGGATTCAATCAATTGATGAGGGCAGACAGAGATACAGAGTTTGCAATCTTTGCATAATGCTGAATCGATTTCAATAAATCCCGTGGCCAATAGACCCCTCCTACACTTAAAAATCTTGACCTAATAAAAAATATATTATAATGTTTAATGATTTTAAAATCAATTCCTTACAGGAGCGGAGATGGGTCAGTCATTAGATCGCCTTGATAAAGAGCAAAAGCGCCTGATCATGATTGGAGGAAAGGGGGGTGTTGGAAAGACGACCTGTGCCTCTGCCATTGCACTCCATTTTTCCCGTCAAGGGAAGAAAACGTTAATCATTTCGAGCGATCCTACTCCATCTCTCTCTGACATTTTTGAGATGGAGATCGGGGATCAAGAGACTCCTATTAAAAATGTCAAAAATCTTTACGGAATTGAAGTAAGCTCAGAGGTGGTATTGAAAAAATGGAAGGAACGATTTGGGCCTGAAATCTATGAAGTTGTATCATCTTTTGCATCCGTCGATTATGATTTCGTGGAATATATCGGAGGAGCACCTGGGATCGAAGAAGAGTACATGCTCAATTACATTTTGGAGCTGGTTGAAGGTGGCCAATACGATCTTGTGGTTTGGGATACTGCTCCAGCAGGCCATACCCTAAGATTATTACATCTGCCCCAAATATTTCTGAAGCACCTGGAGGCGGCTACAAAATTCTACATGAATCTCTATAGTTATTTGGAAAAGTTAAAGGAAACTGTGAAGCTCAAGAAAGGGAAAAGATCTTTGTTAGAAATTATAAGCGGATGGGAGGATCTGGCGGAAAAAGTGGTCAATTTTATTCGGGACCCTCAAAAATCCGAGTTTATCATTGTCACTATCCCCGAGGCGCTTGGTGTAAAGCAGACAGAGAGGATCATTAAGGATTTCGATGAATATCAAGTAAAGGTCAATTACCTGATTGTCAACTATGTCATTCAAAATGCCGATTGTGACTTTCATAAACTGAGAAGTGAGATGCAGCAGAATTATATCAAGATATTGCAGGATCAATATTCCAGCCGGATTCAATTAATCAAAACGCCTCTCTTTCCCCATGAAATCAAAGGGGTGCAAAGGATCCAAGGGATTTCAGAGGTCCTTTTTAAACCCTAATTATCCAAAGAAGGAGGAGCAGAAATGTCCATACTTTCAAACCGAGCCAAAAGCATAAAGCCCTCCCCTACCCTCGCCATTAATGCGAAGGCAAAATCCATGCAAGCTCAAGGTATTAAGGTCGTCAGTTTTGGGGCCGGGGAGCCCGATTTTGATACTCCGGGGAACATTAAGAAGGTGGCCATCAAAGCCATTGAAGAGGGATTCACAAA
>Ga0209427_10002412_pt1 | contig 22022 bp, 20 predicted proteins | sample DeeMarSWOR136_30_FD_187465 | JGI IMG/M metagenome (GOLD analysis project Ga0209427, IMG submission 187465) | Marine sediment microbial communities from White Oak River estuary, North Carolina - WOR-1-36_30 (SPAdes) (version 2) | ecosystem: Environmental > Aquatic > Marine > Intertidal zone >...
GAACCCTTCTTGATGTCATGCAATGCGCCGGCCAGCGATGCGGCTGATGCCGGCTCGCAAAATACGCCCTCTTTCTCCGCAAGCAGTTTTTGGGCTGCCAGAATCTCTTCATCACTGAATGCCTCGAACCACCCGCTGGAATCTTCTTGTGCCTGCCAGGCCTTGTCCCATGACTGCGGATGGCCGATGCGAATTGCGGTGGCGATTGTCTCCGGGTGATCGATCATCTTGTGATGCACGAACGGCGCCGCACCGGCAGCCTGGTAGCCAAGCATCACAGGGCGATTGTTGCAGATGCCGTGATCAGCGTACTCGCAATAGCCCATCCAGTGCGCGGTGATGTTGCCGGCGTTGCCTACCGGCAGACAGTGGTAATCCGGAGCCGCGCCCAGCTCTTCGATGATCTCGAAGGCCGCGGTCTTCTGGCCCTGCAGTCGATAGGGATTGATTGAATTAACGATCGTTACCGGTGCCTCGTTCGCCACCTCCTTCACCAGCGCCATGCCCGCATCAAAGTTGCCCTCGATCTGGATGACGACTGCCCCGTGAATCATCGCCTGCGCAAGCTTGCCAAGCGCAATCTTGCCTTCCGGGATCAACACAAAGCAGGTGATGCCAGCACGTGCCGCGTAGGCGGCAGCAGATGCCGACGTATTGCCGGTCGAGGCGCAAATGATCGCCTGACTGCCGTCATCCACCGCCTTCGTTACAGCCATGGTCATGCCGCGATCCTTGAATGAACCGGTCGGGTTCAGGCCCTCGAACTTCACGTATATATCGACATGCTTGCCCACCAGCCTGGGAATATTGTTCAGACGAATGAGGGGCGTGGCGCCCTCGCCCAGCGAGATGATGCGCGTGGCATCCGAGACCGGAAGGCGGTCGCGGTATTTGTCGATCAATCCGGTGTAGCGGCTGCCGAGATTCATGTTGCGGTCAATTCCAGGTCGGGTTCAGGTGCTCAAGTCGAATCCGCGCGACTTTGCCCGTGATCGAGCCGAGCTGCTCGATACGACTGATCGCCGCGTCCATGTTCTTCTCTTTCACGCGCTGGGTGAGGATGATGACCGGAACCGTCTGCTCACCCGGCTGCGGCTCCTTTTGCAAAATGGCCTCGATGCTGATCGCAAGATCGGCGAGGATGCGCGTGACGTCCGCCAGTACCCCGGGCTTGTCGAGTGCATGCAACCGCAGATAGTAGGACGTGTCGACTTCACCCATGGGCAGGATTGGCAGGTCAACACGTTGATCCGCCTGAAACGCCAGATGCGGAACGCGATTGGTCGGATCAGTAGTCAGGGTGCGTACGACGTCAACCAGGTCGGCCACCACGGCGGACGCGGTCGGCTCGGCGCCCGCACCGGCGCCGTAGAACATGGTCGGCCCGACGGCATCTCCCTTTACCAACACGGCATTCATCGCTCCCTCGACGTTCGCAATCAGGCGCCGATACGGGATCAGCGTCGGGTGCACCCGCAGCTCGACTCCTCCGTTGATGCGCCGCGCAATACCGAGCAACTTCAGTCGATAACCCAGTTCCTCTGCGTACGCGACATCCACGCGCGTCACCTTGCTGATCCCCTCGACATAGACGTCCTTGAACTTGAGCGGGATACCGAAGGCGATCGCCGCGAGAATGGTGAGCTTGTGTGCCGCGTCGATTCCTTCGATGTCGAACGTGGGATCAGCCTCGGCGTAGCCGAGACGCTGCGCTTCCTTCAAGACATCAGCGAAGTCGGCGCCCCTTTCGCGCATCTCGGAGAGTATGAAGTTGCTAGTGCCGTTGATGATGCCTGCCAGCCATTCAATGCGGTTGCCGGCAAGGCCCTCGCGGATGGCTTTGATAATAGGGATCCCGCCAGCCACGGCAGCCTCAAATGCCACCATCAGACCCTTCTTCTGGGCGACATCGAATATTTCGTTGCCATGAACCGCAATGAGCGCTTTGTTGGCGGTCACCACGTGCTTGCCGTTGGCGAGCGCCTCCAGCACGAGCGAGCGAGCGGGCTCGTCGCCACCGATCAGTTCGACGACCACCTCGATCTCGGGATGACGCACAATCAGTGTCGGGTCGGTGACCAGCTCGATGCCGCTGGTATCGCACGGCCGATGTTTGCTGATATCGCGCGCCGCCGCGTGCGTTACCTGAATGACGCGCCCGGCTCGGCGCGCAATTTCTTTGCCGTTGCGTGCAAGCACGTTGATCGTGCCGCAGCCTACCGTGCCGAGGCCCAGCACACCGACCTTGACCGGCTTCACGCTTCTATCCTTTCCTGCAGGACACGATCACGCCGAAACATCTCGCGAATTGAGCGCATGGCCTGGCGAGTGCGATGCTCGTTTTCGATCAGGCTGAAGCGCACGTACTCATCCCCGTACTCGCCAAACCCGATGCCCGGCGACACCGCGACTTGTGCCTCGTTAAGCAGTTTCTTTGAGAACTCCAGCGAACCGAGGTGGCGATACGCCTCCGGTATTCGCGCCCAGATAAACATCGTCGCCTTGGGCCGCTCCACCACCCAACCCGCAGAGAACAGCCCGTTGCACAGCACGTCACGACGCTGCTCATAGGTAAGCCGGATCTCTTCGAGGCAATCCTGCGGCCCCTCAAGCGCCAAGATCGACGCCACCTGGATCGGGGTGAACGTCCCGTAATCGAAATATGACTTCAGGCGCCCGAGTGCAGCCACCAGCGTCGGGTTGCCGCACATGAAGCCGACGCGCCAACCGGGCATGTTGTAACTCTTGGAGAGCGTGTAGAACTCCACCGCCACCTCCTTGGCACCCGGCACCTGGAGAATGGACGGCGCCTTGTAGCCGTCAAAGACGATGTCGGCATATGCCAGATCGTGGATAACCCAGATACCGTGCTCACGTGCCACCGCCACGACCTTCTCAAAGAAGTCGAGTTCCACACATTGCGTGGTCGGGTTCGACGGGAAGTTGAGCACCAGCATTTTGGGCTTTGGCCATGCATTCTTGATTGCGCGCTCCAGCTCGCCGAAGAAGTCAACGCCCGGCAGGATGGGCACATGGCGAATATCGGCGCCGGCAATCACGAACCCATAGGTATGAATTGGATAGCAGGGATTGGGAACCAGCACGCTGTCACCACGATCGACGGTGGCAAGCGCCAGGTGCGACAGCCCTTCCTTGGACCCGATAGTGACTATCGCCTCCTTGTCCATGTCGAGATCGACGTCATATCGGCGCTTGTACCACTGACAAATTGCCCGGCGCAGCCGCGGGATCCCCTTGGAAACCGAATAGCGGTGCGTGTCCTCGCGCATTGCCGCCTCGCACAACTTCGCGACAATGTGCTTGGGCGTCGCACCGTCGGGATTACCCATCCCGAAATCGATGATGTCCTCACCGCGCCGGCGCGCGTTGGCCTTCAACTCGTTGACGATGTTGAAGACATACGGCGGCAACCGCTTGATACGGGGAAATTCTGCGTCCATGGTGCTACACGTCGGGAACCGCGCTGCGGTACGATAGATCGGGCCAACTGATTGAATCCTCTTGCATTATAGGACCTCTGCCCGCGCCGGGAAACTCATAACAGGACGAATGGATGAAGATCGAGCTAGAGCGCACTGGCCTGAACCGCATCCGGGCGTACTCGCCGGGAAGGATAACGGTGAACGAAACCGTCTACCGCGAAAGCTTCCTCATCACGCCGGAGCGGCTGTATTCGGACTGGCTCGTAAACAGCCCTGAGGGCCTCACGGAGGCCCATTTTCAACGCATTGCGGCGCTGCGGCCAGAGGTCGTCCTGCTCGGCACCGGCGCAACCACGCGCTTCCCACCGGCACCACTGACCCGCCCCCTCATTACGGCAGGAATTGGTCTCGAGGTAATGGATACCGCGGCTGCCTGCCGCACCTACAACATTCTAATGGGGGATGGGCGTCGGGTGCTGGCTGCCCTGTTGATGATCGAGCCGACCAGTCAGGTCGATTCGACGGAGTAACCGGCCTTCTCAAGGATCACCCGCAAACGTTTGAGCGCCTCGACCTGAATCTGGCGCACACGCTCGCGTGTGACGCCGATGTCCGCTCCAACTTCCTCCAGCGTGGATATCTCACGGCCGCTCAAACCGAATCGCCGCTCAACCACCTCGCGCTGCTTGTCACTCAGTTCGTTGAGCCACAGCTCAATCAGTTGCTGCAAGTCATCGTGCTGCAGCATGTTTTCTGGATCCGGCGTGCGATCATCTGCTATCGCGTCCAGCAACGAACGATCCGGATCGTCATCCAGCGGCGCGTCGACCGACGCGATGCGCTCGTTCAGGCCGAGCATCTCCTTTACGTCCTCCACAGGCTTGTCGAGCAGCGCCGCGACCTCTTCGGGGCTCGGCTCATGATCAAGCTTCTGCGCAAGGTGCCGGGCAGCACGCTGATAGATGTTGATCTCTTTCAAGACATGTACCGGCAGCCGGATGGTGCGCGTCTGATTCATGATGCCGCGCTCGATCGTTTGGCGAATCCACCACGTGGCGTAGGTCGAGAAGCGAAATCCGCGTTCCGGATCGAACTTCTCTACCGCACGAATTAGCCCGAGGTTGCCCTCCTCAATGAGATCCAGCAGGGATAACCCCCGATTCATGTATCGGCGCGCAATCTTGACAACCAGGCGTAGGTTGCTTTCGATCATGCGCTTGCGTGCCGCGCCGTCGCCCTTCTGCGCACGGCGAGCGAAATACACTTCTTCCTCTGCTGTGAGCAGCGGCGAGAACCCGATCTCTCTCAGGTACAGGCGGGTGGCATCCGCCTGCGAGTAGTAGCTGTCCGATCCGTATTCGCGGGTTTCCGTCTCGCGGGCCGTCTCTGCGGGCTCCGCGGATTCCGATGTGCGCTCTTCATCCGAATCGGAATCCTCCGCGACAACTGACGTACTGATCTCGGTTTCGTCCTCTGCCTCAATCGGCGCCGGTGTGGCTCCCGCGCGCCTGCCACGGCGCGTGGCCGGTGGCGCAGCCTTCTTGGTTTTGGAACTTGGGCGAGCGGGTTTACGCGCCATGCTACTTTCGCGGGAGATAACTGAGTGGATTGACTGGAGTGCCGTGCCGACGAATTTCGAAGTGAAGCTTGGTGCGATCCGTACCGCTGCTTCCCATATCGGCGATCTTCTGGCCTCGTTTTACCACATCGCCTTCCTTAACCAAAATTCGATCACAGTGCGCGTACGCACTGAGGTAAGTGGCGTTATGTTTGATGATAATAAGCTGCCCGTAACCGCGAAGTCCACCGCCTTGATAGACTACCTGCCCCGATCCTGACGCGCGTATCGGCTGGCCCTTGCGCCCAGCGATCTCGACGCCCTTGTTGTTGTCGTCGCCATACCGTCCGATAACGCTACCGTCCGCCGGCCAAGCCCAGTCAACTCGCTCATTCGAGGTGCTGGCACCCTGCCGTGGCGTTGCATCCCGTTTCGGCTTGTCCGCCTTTTTGCCCGATGTCTTGCCCAGGGTTTGAGTGCCTGCGGCGGCACGCCCGCTTTGTGCATCGGGGCCCACGAGTAGTAAGCGTTGGCCAACCCGCAAGGTATATGGCGGCGAGATGTCGTTCCACCTGGCCAGGTCCTGAGCACTGAGATCGTGGGTGATGCCGATACGGTAGAGCGTCTCCCCACGCTTGACGACGTGCACGGTCGGGCCCTCGCTGCGAGTCCTGACTACTTCTTCCTGCTGCGTCGGCGGCGAGAGCCGTATCTTCTGGCCTGGCTTGATGAGGTAAGGTCGCGGGATATCGTTCCATGTCGCCAGATCGCGATAGTCATTCCCTGATTCCCAGGCGATGCTGTACAGGGTATCGCCGGCGGCGACTGTGCGGATCTTGGCCTCCGGGGGATGAACCTCCCCACGCGGAGAACCGGCGCCGATTGGCCGATGGCTAGCACAGGCACTTATTAATATAAGAAGCCCGACGACCCACAACACGCCTTTTCGCGAGCAGGCCCTACCCGGCACAGAGGTTCCCGGCAACAAGGGGCACGAAAGTCACCCGCTCGATCCGCTCTTCGGTTGCTTCACCGTCCTGCCTGCTCACCAGCACGAGCTCCTGCAGCTCACCATCGCCAACCGGAATGACCATGCGGCCTTGCGTCCCAAGCTGCTGGCGCAATGCCTCAGGAATCTCTTTTGGCGCGGCCGTAACGAGAATCGCCTCAAAAGGCGCGTGCGCCTCCCATCCCCAACTGCCGTCCGAGAGCCGGAAGTGGATATTGTGGTAACCGAGACTACGCAGCTGCTGGCGCGAGCGGCGCATGAGCGGTTCAATGCGTTCGACCGTATAGATCTCCGGTACCAGCTCGGCGAGGACAGCCGTCTGGTAGCCTGAACCCGTACCAACCTCCAGCACCCGCCGCGGCGTTCCTGCGGCAAGCAGTGTCTGGGTCATCAAAGCGACGATGTAGGGCTGCGATATCGTTTGGCCGTAGCCAATCGGCAGCGCCGTGTCCTCGTAGGCGCGCGAGGCGAGCGCCTCATCGACCAGAAGATGACGTGGCACCTTCTGCACGGCCGTCAGCACACGCTCGTCCCGTATTCCCTGCGCGCGAAGCCGCTCGATCAGACGTTGGCGCGTGCGCGCCGAGGTCATGCCAATGCCGTGTCGTCCAGTGCTCACTACTCTCGGCGGGTCGTGGTGCGTATCACAGTTGCTTCAGCCAGGAGGCAACCTGGTCGAGGGCAGTATAACGGGTCAAATCGACGTGCAAAGGGGTGATGGATACACAGTTGTGGTTCACCGCATGGAAATCCGTTCCTGGCCCAGCGTCGGACTCGGCGCCTGGCGCGCCGACCCAATAGACCGGCCGGCCGTGCGGATCCGTGGCCCGGACCACCGGCTCGGCCTTATGGCGCTGACCGAGACGCGTGGCTTCAATGCCGGACAGCGCGTTCAGCGGCACATCCGGGACGTTCACGTTAAGAATCGTATCAGCCGGCAATGGGTTGTTTTGCAGCTGTCTCACGAGCCGCACCACAATCTGGGCGGCCGTCTCGAAGTGGTGGCCCTCGTGCCCTACCAGCGAAACCGCGATAGCCGGGGACCCGAGAAACCGACCCTCCATCGCAGCTGCCACCGTACCGGAATAAAGCACGTCGTCTCCCAGATTGGCTCCACGGTTGATACCGGAGATCACCATATCGGGCAGATGCTCCATCAGGCCGGTGATGGCGATGTGAACGCAATCGGTCGGCGTACCGTCCGTGAAACGAAAGCCATTGGACCCTTCGAATACGCGTAACGGCCGGTTGAGCGTGAGCGAATTGCTGGCGCCGCTGCGATCACGCTCGGGCGCTACCACCTCAATCTCTGCCACGGGCCGAAGAACCGCCGCTAGCGCAGCCAGCCCCGGGGCAAGATAACCGTCGTCGTTGCTGAGCAGTATGCGCATCGGTGCAATCCGTGCCGAGTGTCCGCGGCAACGTAGCGCACGGCACCCGGACTGGCGCGCATGATAACGGAACTGCGCCGACGCCGTTAGCCGGCGGCCAGGCGCGGAATCGGGAAGTAGTCGGCGGGATTTACGTTGTGCAACTCGGGCGGCAAGACACGGCGGATCTCGATCGGTGCCCTGGCGCCCTCCGGCACCCCCGACATCAGATCCACTACGCGACCACGAGACAGGAGCCTTTGCTCGCTGCTGGCCGCAATCGCCACCTTGGGCAACAGACGCCGCTCGCGGTTGATGCTGATCACCACACCAACCGCCCCGTCAGTCAGTTCCACAACGCTGCCGATCGGATAGATACCCATGCACTGGATAAACTGCTCGACCAGCCCCGGATGGAAGTCTTTTCCGCGCCATTCGTACATCTTGCTAAGCGCGTCATGGGTTGACATACCCTTGTGATAGACGCGATCGCTGCTGATGGCGTCGTAGCAATCCACGATTGAGGCGATCATCCCGAAAGGTCGTATCTCCTCGCCACTGATACCGCGCGCGTAGCCACCGCCACCATAGCGTTCGTGATGTCGCTCCACCACCTCGAGCGACTCGGGGGCGATGCCGTGCGCCGAGTTGAGAATCTTGACGCCCTCAGGCACATGCGTGCGCATGATGGCAAATTCCTCATCGGTGAGTTTGCCCGGCTTGTTGAGAATTTCTAACGGCACCTTCATCTTGCCGACGTCATGCAACAGTGCGCCCACCCCGAGGAGATTCAACGCTTCTGGCGACATCTCGAGGTGGCGACCAAAGGCAATGGCGAGCGTGCAGACACGCAGCCCATGCTCGGCGGTGTACTCGTGGGCATTCTTGAGCTGCGACAATACGGTCAGCGCATCGGGGTTCGAGATCACGCTCTCAACCATCTGCGAGACGATCTGGCGCGCCCCCGAGGCATCGACACTGTGTCCGAGACGAACGTCCTCAAGAATCGTCTGCAGATGCGCCTTGGCCTCGCGCTCGATCTTCGCTGCCCGGGGCAGCTCCTCCTCGAGTGAAATCTCGCGCCGATACCGATGCCGCTCGATTGGTTTCACCTTGACGAGTTGGGACAAGTCAAGTCTTTCCGTGCCGGCCCGTGCCTGTGCTGTTACCGTTGCAGGTGCAGTTGCACGGCCGATTCCGACTGGCGCGCGCTTTGTAGGCTTGGCTCCGCCCTCCGGAGGATTCGTCAGCACATACACGTACGCACAATGCTTGCGCAACTCATCGAGTTCTTCTTGCGTCTGGATCTCGAACCCCTGAAAAAGAAATGGCGTGCCTAACCACGGGCGGTCCAGTTCCACCACCCACATCCCGAGCGCAAGACTCTTGGTGTCTACACGACGCTGCATAGTGGCGGGTTCATGCAAAAATCATGCAGACGCAGCGTCAAAACTCTGACGTGATCGCCGAGGCGAGCCGACACATTGGCTTAATGCGGGCGGGCAGCGCTATCGACTTGGCTGGATAAGGCGGAAAAGCGGCGAAAAAGACTGGGGGTGTCCCACGGCCGGCAGGCAGGCTTACCATGGAGGAGCCTGCCCGGACCGTGATTGAACGGGATGCAAAGCATCAAGAAGTTTGGTCGGGGCGAGAGGATTTGAACCTCCGACCACCACCACCCCAAGGTGGTGCGCTACCAGGCTGCGCTACGCCCCGAATGAGTACGCCAGAACGGCTATTGCTGCCTGCGAGGAGTTATGGATGCGGGTCTCAGGCAGCGGGCGCATCATACCAGAGACCGGCCTTCCTAGAGTTCCTTGAGGAGCGACAAGACGTCCTCAAGCTCCCTGATCAATGCCCGGATGGCACGCTCGCGGTCGACATCTACCCCGTCTGGATTTTCGGGCGCGAGCTTGTTGCGCGCCCCGCTGATCGTAAATCCCTCGACATACAGCAAGCTGCGAATCTGGCGGATGAGCACCACATCGTGGCGCTGGTAGTAACGGCGGTTGCCGCGGCGCTTGACCGGCTTGAGCTGTGGAAACTCCTGCTCCCAGTAACGCAGCACATGTGGCTTGACCGCGCACAGATCGCTCACTTCACCAATGGTGAAGTAACGTTTACTGGGGATGGCCGGCAGCTCGAGATTATCGGCCGGATCAAGCATTCGCCTGAACCTTGCTCTTCAGCTGCTCGGCATGCAAGCGGGCATTCTCTTCCACCCGCTCCTTCAGTTTGTGGCTCGCCCGGAACGTAACTACCGTGCGGGCCGTGATCGGAATTTCTTCACCGGTCTTGGGATTTCGACCAGGTCTCGGGTTCTTTTCACGCAAACCAAAATTGCCGAATCCCGAAAGCTTGACCTGCTGTCCCTCCGCCAAGGCGGTGCGAACATTCTCGAAAAACATCTCGACGAATTCCTTGGCCTCCCGCTTGTTCAGGCCCAACTCGTTGAACAAGCCCTCAGCCAAATCTGCTTTAGTCAGCGCCATACATCTTTTCCTTCTCGTTGTTCTTCGGGGGCCTACCCTCGAAGTGTGCCTCCCAATTCGGACTCGACAGCAGCCACAAGACGCCCCACTAGCGCCTCGACTTCTTCCTCTTTAAGAGTGCGCGAAGAGTCCTGCAAGGTCAAGGCCAAGGCCAAACTTTTTCTTCCCGAATCAATACCTTTTCCACGATATTCGTCAAACAGCTGGAGGTCCACTAGCAAGTTTCCGGCCACCCGCTGGGCCACTTCCAGCAATGTCTTGGCCGAAACGTCGTCCGGCAGCACGATGGCGAGATCCCGGCGGATGGACGGGTACCGGGATATCTCCCGAAACGCCGGAATTTTGGCGCGCAACACCGCCTCGAGATCGACCTCAAACAGGACTGGCGGCTCGTCGAGATCCAACCTCGACTGCAGCGCAGGATGTAACCTGCCTATCCACCCCACTGCCTGACCCCTCCGCAACAGTCGTGCGGACTGACCGGGGTGCAATGCCGGGTGATCGCCACGCTCAAACGAGAACTCCGACGGTTCGCCGGAGAGCGCGAACAAAGCCTCGACATCCCCCTTGGCATCAAAGAAATCCGCGGGACGCGATGCGCTTCCCCACTGCTCGGGCAGGGCCGCACCAATGATTGCGCCGCCAATCCGGGAGTCCTGAATTACCTCCGCTGACCCACCTGCGAAACAACGGCCAATTTCAAACACGCGCACTCGCGACAGCTGGCGATTACGGTTATGGATGATGGTTTTCAGTAGGCCCGGCCAAAGACTCGTGCGCATGACGGCCATGTCAGCGCTGATGGGATTCGCCAATCTCGGTCCTTCTTCCGTGGAGCCAACCAGCCCCTGCAGCTCCGGATCGACGAAGCTGTAGGTAATCACTTCCTGATAGTCCCGCGCCGCCAGCACCGAACGCAATTTCGCCGTCGTGCCGCGTCCCTCGGGCAATTGCGGCGCATGCATGCGCAGCAACGGGCGCTGAGCGGGAATCTTGTCATAGCCATGTACTCGGGCCAGTTCCTCGATCAGATCGATCTCGCGCTCGACATCAAAGCGATGACTTGGCGCCGTCACCCGCCATCCGGCAGCGGCACTCGTTACGCGCATGCCAAGCCGCTTCAGGATGGTCGTCACGACAACATCAGCCATCGCCTTGCCAAGCATCCGTCCGATGCGTTCCCGGCGCAGCAAGATCGGCCGACGTTTCGGTAACTGCGCCGCCGCGCGCCGCTCGATTACAGGACCCGCCCGGCCGCCAACGATCGCGACCAGCAGTTCTGTCGCACGTTCCATCGCTATCGGCGCCAATTCAGGATCCACGCCACGCTCAAATCGCTGCGCCGATTCCGTCTGCAGTCCGAACGCGCGTGCTCGTCCGGCGATCGTGCCAGGGCTGAACCAGGCACTCTCCAGAAAGAGATTGCGGGTCCCCGCCCCCACCGCGGACGCCGCGCCGCCCATGATTCCGGCTAGCGCAAGTGGGCCGCTTTGATCCGCGATAACGAGCGTATCGGTCGTGACATCGATCTCCTTGCCATCGAGGAGACGCAGGCGCTCGCGCGGGCGCGCCCGACGAACCTCGATGCCACCGGTTAGGCACGTCAGATCGAATGCGTGCATCGGTTGTCCGAGTTCGAGCATGACGTAGTTGGTGACGTCGACGACCGGGTGAATGCTGCGCACGCCGGCGCGGCGCAGCCGCTCACGCATCCAGATTGGCGTGAGCACATTCGCATCGATGCCCTCGATAACCCGCCCGACGTAGTGCCCGCACTCTTTGTTGGCACGAATCGCAACCGGCAGGCGGCGCTTCCCGCGTGCCCGCACTCTGCGCACTGTTCTCTTTCGTTGCGGCGCCCCGGTAAGCGCCGCCAGTTCGCGCGCTGCTCCTGCAACACTCAGGCAATCGCCACGGTTGGGGGTGAGCTCGAGCTCGAACGTAACATCATCCAGCTTCAAGAAGTCCCGCAGCGGCTCTCCCACGGGAGCTTCTCCACCAAGAACCAGAAGGCCGCTCGCCGTCTGCTCAAGGCCCAGCTCGGCCTCTGAGCACAGCATTCCCTCCGAGGCAACTCCACGGATATCGGCGCGCTCAACGCGCACACCGCCCGGCAAGGCGGCCCCGATCATTGCCACTGGGACCTTCAGTCCGACCGCCGCGTTGTCGGCTCCACAAACGATACTAAGCTCCCGACCCTTGCCAATATCGACCCGACATACCTTCAGTTTGTCAGCAGAAGGATGGCTCGCAACCGACAGAATTTCTCCGACTATCACACCCTCGAATCCGGGGGCGACTGGCTCAATCGCACCAACCTCGATGCCGGCCATCGTAAAGCGGGCGGCAATCGCCTCGGAAGAGAGCTTGGGCGAAACCCATTCGCGCAACCACTGCTCGCTCAGCCGCATGGTTTGGTCCGGTCCTCGTTACCTGAATTGCTGCAGGAAGCGCAGATCATTCTCGTAGAACAACCGCAGGTCGTTCACCCCGTAGCGCAACATGGCGAGTCGCTCGACACCCAGACCGAAGGCGAAGCCGCTCCAGCGCTCGCTATCGATTCCGACGTGGCGGAAGACTTCCGGATGCACCATGCCACAACCCAGCACTTCCAACCATCCGGTTTGTTTGCATACCCGACAGCCCTTAGCGCCACACATGACACAACTGATATCCACCTCTGCGGACGGTTCGGTAAACGGAAAGTAGGATGGTCGAAGCCGCAGTTTGAGCGAAGTTTCGAAGAACTGCTCAAGAAATTCGGCCAACACTCCCTTGAGATCGGCGAAGCTCACCGCCTCATCGACCAGCAGCCCTTCGATCTGATGAAACATGGGTGTGTGGGTAACGTCAGAGTCACATCTAAATACTCGACCCGCGGCGATCACGCGCAGCGGTGGACGGTGCGCCTCCATGTGCCGAATCTGCACGGGCGAGGTATGGGTTCGCAGCAGGCGATGCGCATCGAAGTAGAAGGTATCGTGCATCGCCCGCGACGGGTGGTTGGGCGGAATATTGAGGGCCTCAAAATTGTGATAGTCGTCTTCGATCTCCGGACCGTCAGCGATCGTGAAGCCCATTCGCACAAACAAGGTCTCGAGTCGCTCGAGGGTGCGGGTCACCGGGTGCAGTCCGCCCTGACGCAAGCCGCGACCGGGCAAAGTGACGTCGACCACCTCGGCCACGAGTTGCGCGTCGCGCGCGGCAATCTCGAGCGCACCGCGCCGCACAACGAGCGCCTGTTGCACCGCCGCCTTGGCATCATTGACCCATTTGCCCACCAGCGGACGCTCTTCCTGCGGAAGCGTGCCCAGTCGCTTCAGCTGCTCGCTGAGGACGCCCTTTTTGCCGAGGTAATGGACGCGCAGTTCCTCTACGGCGGCCACCTCTGCCACGCCGGCGATCGCAACTCGCGCCTCATCGACGAGTCGCGCCAAATCTTGCTCCACTGACTGTATGCTGGTCACTGTGGCACCTTCGCAAACAAAAGAAAGGGGAAAGGCCAAAGCCCTCCCCCTTCTGCACACCCCGAAATCAGCGAACCAACGACGAGTCTACGCCGTCAGTGCAGCCTTGGCTTTGTCTGCCAGAACGGAAAAGGCTTGTTTGTCGTGCACCGCGATATCCGCGAGCACCTTGCGATCAACCTCGATCGCCGCCTTGTTGAGGCCATTGATAAATCGGCTGTACGACAAACCGTGCTCACGCGCCGCTGCATTGATGCGCTGGATCCATAGCGCCCTGAACTCGCGCTTGCGAACCCGCCTGTCACGGTACGCGTATTGTCCGGCTTTCATGACCGCCTGGGTGGCGGTCTTGATCAGTTTGCGCCGGGCGTTGTAGTAGCCCTTGGCGCGCCCCAGGGTTTTCTTGTGGCGCGCGTGAGAAGTAACTCCACGTTTTACTCTTGGCATCGCTGCGTCCTCTTTAGACGTACGGCATCATCTGGCGGATACGATCCGTATCCGTATCGTGCACCATGACAGTTCCACGCAGCTGACGCTTACGCTTGGTGCTCTTCTTGGTGAGGATATGACGATGATGCGCGTAGCCGCGCTTGAAGCCGCCCTTGGCGGTCTTCTTGAAGCGCTTTGCGGCGCTCTTGTTGGTCTTCAACTTAGGCATGTTTTGACTCCAGGGTTAAGGCACCGGCAGGCACATGCGTGAGCCCGGACGATGCGTGACGTAATGTTATGCAGAAGGCTTTTGCACCGGGCGCTTGCCCGGAGCGACCACCATGACCATCTGCCTGCCTTCCATGCGCGGAAACTGCTCGACGACTCCGTATTCCTTCAAATCCTCTTCCAGGCGCTTGAGCATTTCGATGCCCAGCTCCTGATGCGCCATTTCGCGACCACGAAATCGCAGCGTGATCTTGGCTTTGTTACCTTCCTCAAGAAAGCGGATGAGATTGCGCAACTTGATCTGGTAGTCACCGGTATCCGTGCCCGGGCGGAACTTTACTTCCTTGAGCTGAATCTGCTTTTGCTTCTTCTTGGCAGCGTGGCGCTTCTTGCTCTCTTCGTACTGGAACTTGCCGTAATTCATAATCCGGCAAACCGGTGGCTGGGCAGTCGGCGAAATTTCCACCAGGTCCATCCCGGCCTCTTCGGCCCGGCGCAGGGCATCAGGGGTAGGTACGATGCCGATCTGTTCGCCGTCGCTGCCAATCAAGCGAACCTGCGGGACGTTTATCCGCCGATTGATGCGGTGCTCTTTGTCAGTCGCGATGTTTTTATCCCTCCAAAACAATAAGGCCGTGGCCCGCGATCTCCTGGGCGAGACGGTCACCAAACGCCGGAAGCGTCAGGCTCCCAAGGTCTTCACCCTTGCGCGTGCGCACGGCAACAGTACCTTGCTGCGCCTCCTTCTTGCCGACAACCAGCAGATAGGGAATACGCTGCAACGTATGCTCGCGAATCTTAAAGCCAATTTTCTCGTTTCTCAAGTCAGTTTCGACCCGTAGACCCTGTTTTCGCAGCGTTTCGGCTACCGCCCGCGCGTAGTCCGCCTGCCCATCGGTAATGGTCAGGATCACGGCTTGAACCGGCGCCAGCCACGCCGGGAAGGATCCGGCGAATTCCTCAATCAGGATGCCGATAAAGCGTTCCATCGACCCAAACACCGCGCGGTGCAGCATTACCGGCACCTGTTTCGACCCGTCTTCGGCAATATAGGTCGCCCCCAACCGCCCGGGCATGGAAAAATCGACCTGAATGGTGCCGCACTGCCAGACTCGGCCGATGGAATCTCTGAGCGAGAACTCAATCTTGGGCCCATAGAATGCGCCCTCCCCTGGCTGCAGGTCCCACGGCAGCCCCTTGCTGTTCAGGGCCTGCTCCAGGGCATGCTCCGCCTTATCCCAAAGGTCATCGGAACCGATGCGGTTTACTGGCCGGGTGGAGAGCTTGTAGAGCACTTCCCGGAACCCAAAATCGGCATACACCTTGTGCAGCAGATCAATAAAGGAGGAGACCTCCGACTGAATCTGGTCCTCGGTGCAAAAGATATGGGCGTCGTCTTGCGTGAACGCCCGGACACGCATCAGGCCATGCAACGCACCGGATTGCTCATTGCGATGGCAGGAGCCGAACTCGGCGAGCCGCAGCGGCAGATCTCGATAGCTCTTCAGGCCCTGGTTGAAGATCTGAATATGACAAGGGCAGTTCATCGGCTTCACCGCGAACGTGCGCTTCTCCGATTCGGTGGTGAACATGTCGCTGTGGAACTTCTCCCAGTGACCCGACTTCTCCCACAGTGAACGATCGACAAGCTGTGGCGTGCGGATCTCCTGATAGCCGTTCTCGCGCCATAGCTCGCTCATGTAACTTTGGACCAGTTGGTACAGACGCCAGCCGCGTTGGTGCCAAAACACCATGCCCGGCGCCTCTTCCTGCATGTGGAATAGATCGAGACTGCGACCCATCTTGCGATGGTCACGCTTCTCGGCTTCCTCCAGTTGATGGAGGTAGGCATCCAGCAGGTCCTTGCTCGGCCATGCCGTGCCGTAGATGCGCGCCAGCATTTCGTTGCGCGAGTCGCCACGCCAATAGGCCCCGGCAACCTTGGTGAGTTTGAACGCCTTGAGTTTGGCAGTCGTTGGCACGTGGGGACCGCGGCAGAGATCGACGAATTCCCCCTGACGATATAACGAAATGTCCTCCCCCTGCGGGATCGCTTCTACGATCTGGGCCTTGTATTCCTCGCCCTGACGACGGAAAAATTCAGCAGCTTGATCACGCGGCATGACGGAACGCTCGACCCTGAGGTCGCGTTTCGCGATCTCATGCATGCGCGCCTCGATTCTATCCAGGTCCTCGGCGGTAAAACCCCGTTGGAAGGCGAAATCGTAATAGAACCCGTTGTCGATCACCGGACCGATCGTCACCTGCGCTTCGGGGTAAAGTTCCTTCACGGCATGCGCAAGCAGGTGCGCCGTCGAATGGCGCAGAATCTCGACTCCGGCCGGGTCCTTGTCGGTCACGATGGCAATTTCGGCATCGCGCTCGACGACAAAACTCGTGTCGACCAGCTTGCCATCCACTCGTCCGGCCAGCGCGGCGCGTGCGAGACCGGGGCCGATGCTGGCGGCAATAGCGGCAATCGTCGTTGGCTGGGGAAACTCGCGGCGGGAGCCGTCTGGCAGGGTCACAACTGACATGGCAAGAATTCCGGTTCAGTGGCGACCGCTACGAATGGCCGCGTAAACAAAACAAACGGCCCACCCGCAGGGGTGGGCCGATGCCTACTATATCAGGAATCAACTGGTAGGCGCGAGTGGGATCGAACCACCGACCACTACCATGTCAAGGTAGTGCTCTACCACTGAGCTACGCGCCTGCAAGGCGGCGGAAAATAGCACACCTGCGCGCGGGCGAACAAGTTTAGCGTGGCATCGCCACCCGGTTTGCCCCGCTCAAACCGCCGTCCCGGGTAGTACCCGCAAAGGTCGAGCGGCGCTGCATGTTGGCAAGCGCGTTCTTTTGCTGATCCAGGTACTTCAGCCACAACGCGATGCCATCCTCGTAGGGAACCGTTCCGACACGGCGCATGACTTCCTTGCCCTCCGGCCCCATCACGAAATCAAGGAACTGCTGTGCTTCCGGTTTTTCGTTTTGAAGGTGCGTCACCATATAAAGCGGACGGTACAGCAGATACTCCCCGCTCTTGATGTTCTCGTAGCTCGGTTCCTTCCCGTTCAGCTTCAGGATCTTGACCTTCGCCCCAAGCTTGCGCGCGCTGCTGATGCCCGTGGTACCGACCCCGCCGGGATTCTCCGGAATCGCCTTTTCCAGCGGACCCGTGGAGGCCACCACGAACTTCGCAAAGAACTCCGCGTCGTAATCAGCGAATACCAGCTCGCGAAGCGTGCGCCCGACACCCGAAATCTTGCCTTTGCGCGCGTATAACTCGATCGGCGCATCGGCTCCCCCGAGCTCGTTCCAATTGGTGATCTTGCCGGTATAGACCGCGCGCAACTGCTCCAGCGTGATGTTGTCGACTGGATTGCTCTTGTTCACGATTACCGCCAAGGCATCCCAGGCCACCGGTGTCAGCTGCACGCGCCGTTCCTCGGGCAATGTATTGTAAGTCGCAGCGTCCTCGATGACGTGTCGGCAGGTTCCACCAATATCCACCTTGTGCGACGCAACCTCACGGATTCCCTTGGTGGCGCCGCCGCCCTTGAAGTCAATTTCGATTCCAGTCTTCTTTTTGTAGGCAGCCGCCATTTCCGCCATGAAGGCATTCTTCGAAATGCCACAGCCGGCCCACGTGAGCTTCACCGTCTGGGCATGAGCGCTGGCAAGGGGAACCGACAACGAAGAAATAGCTAGCACGGCGCCGAGCGCCGCGACGACAAAGGATCTCATTGCACCCCTCCTTACGTTCCGTAAGTGGACGATGCGTCCGATCGTGAACGGCACCCCAGGCCATTTCTTTTTCTTGCCGACATCTGGCCGGCAGGCTGCTTGTCGAACGCTATCGGCTGGGACTATGGACGGCGATAAGGGCAACGTCCATCTGCAGCGCGATGAAGGGATGCTCGATCGGGTATGAACGGCAGCATATCAGCGAGCACTAATGTGGCTTCGAACCACGATCGGTACCGACAATAATCTGACACTACTTCGCACCGCCCTCGACCAGCGCGAGGTTGCGTGCGCGTATCGCGTCGATGCGGTCGCGCAGAGCCGCCGCCTGCTCGAACTCAAGGTTGCGGGCATGTGCGTACATCTGCTTTTCGAGCCTGGTAATCAGTTTTCCCAACGCATCCGGTGCCAGCGCACGGTAGTCAGCGTCACTTTCAGCTGCACGCAGCTCGACGCGTTCCCCGCTGGGCCGTGCGTAACGAACGCCGTCAATAATGTCGCGCACCGCCCTGACCACAGTGCGAGGCGTAATGCCGTGCTCGGCGTTGTGGATGATCTGCCTCTCCCGTCTGCGCTCGGTTTCGTCGATCGCCGCCCGCATGGAGGGGGTTATCTTGTCGCCATAGAGAATTACCTTGCCGCGCGAATTGCGCGCGGCGCGGCCAATAGTCTGGATCAGCGATCGCGCCGAGCGCAGAAAGCCTTCCTTGTCGGCATCAAGAATCGCCACCAGAGACACCTCGGGGATATCGAGACCCTCGCGCAGCAGGTTGATCCCAACCACCACATCGAACACGCCGGCGCGCAGGTCGCGAATGATTTCCACACGCTCGACGGTATCGATATCGGAATGCAGATAGCGCACTTTGACACCGTGCTCATGGAAATACTCCGTGAGATCCTCCGCCATGCGCTTCGTCAACGTAGTAACCAGAACGCGCTCACCGGCAGCGGTACGCGCACGGATCTCCGAAAGCAGGTCGTCCACCTGGCTCGCCACGGGACGCACCTCCACTTCCGGATCGAGCAACCCGGTCGGCCGCACCACCTGGTCCACAACCACGCCATGGGTGCGATCAAGCTCATAGGGACCCGGGGTGGCAGACACGAAGATCGTCTGTGGCATGAGGCTCTCGAACTCATCGAAGCGCAGCGGCCGGTTGTCCAGCGCGGACGGCAGCCGGAAACCATACTCGACAAGCGTCTCCTTGCGGGAACGGTCACCACGGTACATGCCGCCAAGCTGCGGAATGGTGACGTGCGACTCATCAACCACCAGCAAGGCGTCCTTGGGCAGGTAGTCGATCAATGTGGGAGGCGGTTCGCCCGGTGCACGGCCCGACAGGTAGCGCGAATAGTTTTCGATCCCGGAACAAAAGCCCAGCTCGCGCATCATCTCAAGATCGTAGAGCGTACGTTGTTCAAGCCGCTGCGCTTCGACGAGCTTGTCGGCAACCTTCAATTCCGCCACCCGTACGCGCAACTCTTCCTTGATGTCACCCAACACGTTCAACACCGTTTCACGTGACGTTACATAGTGGCTCTTGGGATAGATAGTCGTGCGCGCAAGCTTGTTCGCGATTTCGCCAGTTAGTGGATCGAATTCGCAGAGGGATTCGATCTCGTCGCCGAAGAGTTCCACGCGAATCGCGAGGCGTTCCGATTCTGCCGGGAAGATATCGATGACATCCCCGTGCACGCGGAAGGTGCCGCGCTGCAACTCGAGGTCATTGCGGGTGTACTGCATCTCCGCGAGACGTCGCAGGATCGCACGCTGATCCAGCTCGGCCTGGGTGCGCAGATGCAGGATCATGCCGTGGTAGGCAACCGGATCACCAAGACCATAGATTGCCGATACGGTCGCTACAATGATCGCGTCAGGCCGCTCCAGCAACGCCTTCGTCGCAGACAGTCGCATCTGTTCGATGTGCTCATTGATGGCCGCGTCCTTCTCGATGTAGGTATCGCTGGACGGAACGTAGGCCTCTGGCTGGTAGTAGTCGTAGTAGGAAACGAAATACTCGACTGCATTCTTTGGAAAGAAATCCCGAAATTCTGAGTAGAGCTGGGCGGCCAGCGTCTTGTTGGGTGCCAGCACGAGTGTTGGCCGCTGAACACTCGCGATGACGTTCGCAATCGTGAAGGTCTTGCCAGACCCGGTCACGCCAAGCAGGGTCTGGGTGGCCTCACCGCGCTCGAGCCCCTCAATCAGCGACGCTATGGCCTGCGGTTGGTCGCCGGCAGGCTCGAATGGTGCTGACAACTCGAATTGCTGGGACATTTGGCTATCGTCTTTACGGCACGCTGCGGGTATATTACCGCAGCATTTGCGACCAGTTTCCTACGGATTTGTTCGTGTCGACCATACGTCTTTCCAGCCGCGTCGGGCGCATCAAGCCCTCTCCAACTCTTGCCGTAGACGCCCGCGCCAAGGCCCTCAAGGCCGCCGGCAAGGATGTGATCGGGCTGGGCGCCGGAGAGCCAGATTTCGACACCCCCGATCACGTCAAGGAAGCTGCGATCCGCGCCATCCGGGACGGATTTACCAAGTACACCGCGGTCGACGGCATCCCCTCACTCAAGCAGGCGATCATCGCGAAGTTCCGGCGCGACAACCAGCTCGATTACTCGGCCGATCAGATACTCGTCTCGGTCGGCGGGAAGCAGAGTTTCTACAACCTCGCCATGGCGCTGCTCGACAGCGGCGACGAGGTCATCATTCCAGCCCCCTACTGGGTGTCCTATCCGGATATGGTCCTGCTTGCGGATGGCAAGCCGGTTATTGTTTCGGCTGGCATTGATCAAGGATTCAAACTCCGACCCGAACAGCTCCATCGTGCCATCACGACACGCACGCGACTGTTCGTCATCAACAGCCCGTCCAATCCGACCGGCGTCGCCTATACGCACGCGGAGCTGCAGGCCCTCGGGGAAGTGCTCCGCAAGCACCCCCAGGTCCTGATCGCCACCGATGACATGTACGAGCACATCCTTTGGGCAGAGGAACCATTCGCCAACATCCTGAATGCCTGCCCCGATCTCGTTGATCGTACGATCGTTCTGAACGGCGTCTCGAAAGCCTACGCCATGACCGGCTGGCGAATCGGCTATTGCGCCGGCCCCAACCCATTGATCGCGGCCATGAAGAACGTCCAATCGCAGAGCACTTCCAATGCGACCTCGATAGCCCAAGTCGCGGCTGAGGCGGCGCTGAACGGTGACCAGTCTTGCATGGCCCCGATGCTCAAGGCTTTCCGGGATCGACACGATCATGTCGTGGCACGCCTGAACCAACTGCAAGGCGTGCGTTGCCTGCCTGCACAGGGGGCCTTCTATGCCTTCCCCGATTTCGGCGAGGCAATGGCGCGCAAAGGCTACTCGGACGATGTCGCCATGGCCGAGACCATTCTGAACGAGGTGGGGGTAGCGCTCGTGCCAGGCTCGGCGTTCGGGGCACCAGGACACCTGCGGCTTTCCTACGCAACTTCCATGGCCAACCTGGACGCAGCAATCGATCGCCTCGAAAAGATCTTCGGGCGGCGCTGACCATCCCCGGCGCCCCTGCGCCGCCCTGCCCAACTCCCGGTCTTGTCTGGCCCCGGCATCTTTCGGTACTCTTGCGTCCAACAATAAGCAGCCCGGCCGAGCAGCTCTTGGCAACTGCTCATGCCTGCACACCTGTCAGGGAGGATCGGCGTGCACCACCTCGCGCTATTGCCGCGTCGCGCGGCTCTTTATTCCGCTGGATTCTCGCTTCTTGAACTGTTGGTGGCACTCGCGATCGTTGCGGCCACGCTGATCAGCGCGCCGAGCCTTGCGCGCCTCCTTGCGCAGCATCGCGTCAGCACCGAAATCAACAATCTGTTCACACACGTCTATCTGGCACGCAGCGAAACGCTGCGGCGCGGAGTAAACGTTGTGCTGTGTCGCAGCAGAGACGGTCTTAACTGCAGCGCCGAAGCGCGCTGGCATGATGGCTGGATCGTTTTCGAAGATCGCAACGACAATAAACAGCGCGACGAGGGGGAAAGCATCATCCGTGCCCAGCAGGCATTGCACCCGCACCTGCAGTTGCGCTACGGCACGACCACGGACTATCGCTATCTGCGCTACACGCCCGACGGTTCGGCCAGCCCGAACGCGACTTTTACGCTCTGCGACCGCTCCGGCCGTTCAGTGGCCCGTGCGATCATTGTCTACTGGTCCGGGCGGGCACGCGTATCGGACCAGAATGCCAGTGGAGGCGCATTGTCGTGTGTGTGATGGCTTTCTTGACCCT